>Ga0316208_1002289_pt1 | contig 15839 bp, 26 predicted proteins | sample 3monopyrite_MG_FD_204944 | JGI IMG/M metagenome (GOLD analysis project Ga0316208, IMG submission 204944) | Microbial mat bacterial communities from mineral coupon in-situ incubated in ocean water Damariscotta River, Maine, United States -... | ecosystem: Environmental > Aquatic > Marine >...
GTAAAAAAGAAATGAACCTTGCAATTGGGTTCTACCAAGCTTCAAGTTAAGTAACTTGGCGTGGGCGGTTATGGGTATGGGGTTGATTTCATCCTTTCTTTATATGTTTCCCATAATTAAAAATTTTATAGCATGTCGCTATGTGTCTTTTAATTGTAGGAGATTAATATGAATACTACGAATTGTGAAAACTATCCAATTTTTTTGGATTGTGAAGCATCATCTCATGATAAAAAATCGTTCCAGATTGAAGTCGCATGGAATAACGCTGATGGGACGATTGAATCTTACCTTATCAATATTTATCGTTATCCTGATGGTTATGATGATTGGAATAGAGAAGCTCAATCACTTCATGGGATTGCTAAGCAATATTTAAGTGAAAAAGATGAAGAGCCTGAATATGTTATTGAGCAAATGGAGAAAAAACTCAGAGGCAAAAAAATATTAACAGATGCACCTGATCGGGATGAGTTATGGATTAGACGACTGTATGAATCAGTAAATATAAAATGTGAGCTTGATTTTTATAATGCGATTTGGTTTTTTAATTTTTTAGATCTTAATCATTATATCTATCGATCGCAAGCAAGGAAAATAGCAGGGCATGCACACCGTGCAGCGAGTGGCGTTGAATATTTACATGAGATGTATCGTTTATGTATAAAGAAAAATTGATTGTTTCATTAGCAAAAGATAGAGAGTTCTATTATGAATAATAAAATAACTTTGGAAAGTTTGACGAATGCTTTCTATGATAAAGGTAACGCTTGTGATTTTGGATGCCATCAAAATGAACTTGAAAATATTTGGTGTAAAGTTAAAGGTTCTGCTGAATATAAAAGTGTTTTTGCGGTTAATGATTGGATGTGGCTGGATATAGATATGGAAGGACAACAACTAGCGATTATAAAAGCAAATAATGTCGTACGTACAAACAATCGAAAGTTTGATCTTGGTGATTGGGTACGTACTTCACCTATTATTCGTTTTTCAGATAATTGTGTTTGTGAAACGTTTAATTCATTTTACATTCTGGTCGGTAAAGGCAGTAGAAAAGAGTCTGATGAATCGATATTTAATTTTGTAGGGTGAAACATGTTACTTATAAATGAAGTAGGTGCACACCTTAGAGGTTTTTTTGAAACTGGAATGGAAGGTGTCATAAGTAATAGATCCTTGCAATAAGGTTTTATTACGTTTATGTCTGCGGACATAACGAGTGTAGTTATGAGCTAGAGGTCGATTACTTCCTCATCATTTATCTTATGACTAAAAAATATTGTAATTGAACTATGTGTTTTATTGTGAGGAAAAATGAAAATACAAATTTTATCAGATATACATAATGAATTTTTTACTTATGGACTGGCGCAATCTCGTAGTAGTTTTAATAATAAAATTTGGGAAGGAAGTATTCCTAAGACAGATGCAGATTTAATTATTTTGGCTGGCGATATTGATCTTGGTAGTAAAGGTGTTGAGTGGGCTATTGAAGAGTCAGGAAAAGTCGATGTGCCAATTATATACGTTGCAGGAAATCATGAGTATTACAATCGAGAATATTACAGCACGTTAAAAAAAATGCGTGATGCCGCATCTGGAACTAATGTGAGTTTTTTAGAAAATGAAGAAATTCAAATTGAAGATGTTCGAATTTTAGGCTGCACACTTTGGACTGATTATAACGTTGTACCTCAGTTAGATGCATCGCAAGTGATGAATGAATGTGCTTATGCGTTAAACGATCACAGAGTAATACGCATTGGAGATGAGGGATATTTTACTCCTAAACACGCAAGTAAAATACATTCTGAATCTGTTAAATGGCTTAGAACTAAATTAAATGAAACAACTGAGGCAAGGGTAACCGTTGTTGTTACGCATCATGGCCCATCAGCTTTATGTCAGCATAAAAATTATCCAGTTACTGCTATTTCAGGTGCATTTCACTCAGACTTGAACGAATTAATATCAAAATCAGATTGTTGGGTATATGGGCACACACACTCTAACTTAGATGTGATGGTAGATAACTGTCGATTAGTTTCAAACCAACCTGGATATCCAAGTGAAGATGTTTTTGACTTTAATGCAATCAAAGTTATTGAAATATAAGGAGAATGCGCTTATGACAAATTTAGAAAAAGTTCTATTTTCGGGTGAAGTACTTGATTTTAACAAGTTATCTAAAATATTAACCGTTGAAGACACATTTATATCTTCATGTATAAATAATAAAGTAGAGTTCCTTGCTCTCTGGGAATTAAAAAATATTATATTTGTGATAACTTTATTATCTTGCATCACAGGTGATATCGCGTCATCAATGAAGTGGCTCGCCTCATCTACGCCGGTTCCTGGGTATGGAGAAACGGCTTTAGAAATGTTAAAAAAGGGGCAAGTAATGTTTTTAGTAGATTATTTGACCGCACTAATAACTGCGGGTGCTTATGCATAATGATATGAAAGAAGTTTTCAATGCTCTTTACTTTGCGTCTAATGCACATGCTGGACAATTCAGAAAGGGGCCAAAACATGAAGAATATATTCATCATTTGATTGAAGTTGTCCATATTCTTGTTGACGCAGATGTTAATGATCCAAAAGCATTGATGATAGCCGCCCTGCATGATGTGTTGGAGGATACTGAGGTGTCAGAAAATAAGTTGCGCTTAGAATTTGGTGATTATGTTACTGACAGAGTTAAATTACTAAGTGACGATAAATCTTTGTCATTAGAAGAACGCTGGGCATATCAAATTATGCACGTAGAAAAATTACCTGATAATCTGAAACTGATAAAAATTGCAGATCACTGTTCAAATATTATCAGTATTCCATCCGAATGGGATAAGAAAAAATTAAGCGCTTATTTGAATTGGAATTATGAAGTAATTAGCAAATGTAACGGAATAAACGAACATCTTGATAATGAGTATGCTCTTCGCGCTAAGAGAATTAAAAATATTTACCTTAATGGATAAATCAGGAGCTAATGAAATAAATAAAGTAAAAATACATGTTATCGATGAAATATCCTTTGTTCGTGAATCTGAATTTAGTGATCAAGATAAAGAATTGTTTTCTATTTTTTTAACGGGGTCGCACTATCCGTATTTTCCTGAAGAAGACGGAAAAACATTTTTTGCAAATGATTACGAAACATATTTAGCGCGTAAAGAATCTTACGTCGTTAAGTATGGTGGCCTCGGTGAATTTGAAAAAGCGCTTAAGCAACACCTTGGCTATGTACCGTATGCCTGATTTTAATTTTAGCATTTACATGAGCCCCATCCTGAAAACCCTTAATATGGCCAGTATTTAATTTTTATTCGTTGGGTACATGGTTTTCAAGTAGGGTTGGAGCCTTATATATTGGCAAAATGATTTTTTAGTGAGCTTCCGGCAAGTCTAATAAGAAATAATTAAGACGACAAATGTGATACATAACTCAGTCGTATTATTGTAGCGGTTCTGGCTTGGACTTATAAAGTGAGGAATATGGCTTTAATATAAATGACATTTGGCAAGCTGATAACGCTAGCTAAAAGCAGTTATTCGCAATATAATTATGCAAACTGCATGCGACCCAAATCTGTCTGTTAGCTAAATCTAATGTAGAGCTTAAAATATATTCAAAGCGGCCATTTAATATTATGTCGTGTTTTCATATGTCATGATTAATAATAATAAGGATTTATACGTTTTGTATTAAGCTAGGTAATTGAAAGTAGGGTAATGTTAAAATCTCAAGCCTAGAGGTTTATGCTTTCGGAGTATTGTTAGAACTCCGGAATTTCGAATAACAATATTATTCTTCTATGTCGGCTAGAATTTTTTTATATCATTTTCAAGCGTTTTAATCTGATTTTCAATTGTTTTCTGGGGATGTACGTAGTAGTTGGCAAGCACGATTTTTTATCTTAGTAGTAAAATTTTTATTACCTCCACGAAAAGTCCCCGAAACGCGTTTATCTTTATTATTAATGACTTAGCCAATAGGCTAAGTGATTGATTTTAGATCAATATTTAAATGTTCCGTTTAATCTACGCGGTGTTCGGTTTATGACCATAACCCTAACCCTAAAAAATCTTACTGGTGACTAAAATTCGGTTTTCATACTTAGACTTTAAGCAATTAAATAATGTAATGCGATAAATTAAGACCAGTTTGTCGCAGATGGATTCTACTCATGCAATTGTCAGATATTCAGTTATGCATGTTTATACCTGTGAATACTATTTGACTATGTACAATCGTATATAAGTTATTCGTAATGTATGTTTCATATAAATGCTTGATTAATAGTACTTTTTATTGGTAGCATTAAATACCCCGTTCAATATTATGTTAATATATCTCAAGGAATTTAGTTTTGAAATAATTAGCATTGTTAGCTTTCAACCTACTTGTATGTAAGGGATCGTAATTGAGCAGTGATAAAAACATCAATAATATCTTATTTGAATCATTACCCATTGGGCTTGCGTTGACACGTATGGATGGCTCGATTATTGAGACGAACCCAGCCTTTTCTCAAATTATTGGTCGTACTAATGAAGATATTTACAAGCTAAGCTCTTGGGATTTAACGCCTTCTGATTACAGTAAACAAGAAGAACAGCAGCTAAAAAGTTTACACGAAACTGGACAATATGGCCCTTATGAAAAGGAATATTTTCATATTGACGGTCATCGTGTTCCCGTTCGGTTACAAGGACGAATTATACATCATAATGGTGAAGATCTAATTTGGTCTAGTGTTGAAGATATTTCTGAAACCAAACGAGCAGAAAGAGACATCAAACGATTTAAGGCTACCCTTGATGAAACTCTAGATTGTGTCTTTATGTTTAAGTCAGATTCACTCGGTTTTTTTTATGTCAATGAAGGAGCAACTAAACAAATTGGTTATAGCATTGATGAGCTAATGAAAATGACGCCATTCGATATTAAACCTGAAATCAGTGAGGAACAATTTCGTAATATTATTACCCCTTTAGTCAATGGTGACGAAAGAATTACCATCTTTGAAACTGTCCATCAACACAAGAACGGCAATCATATTCCTGTAGAAATCTTCTTACAATATTTTCATTTATCAAATGAAGAACCTCATTTTATTGCAATAGTGCGTGATATAACGGAGCGTAAAATGACTGAGAAAATATTGGTTGACTCTAATGAAGACTTAGAAGAGCAGGTTCGAATACGTACAGCAGAATATATCCAAGCAAAAGAAGAGGCGGAGAATGCCAATCAAGCAAAATCACATTTCTTGTCATCTATGAGTCATGAGTTACGTACACCACTGAATGCTATTCTTGGCTTTGCGCAACTTATTGAACTAAATTCAAAAAATGAGAAAACAATCAATAATGTTAAAGAAATTATTGATGGGGGCCAGCATTTATTGGGATTGATTAATGATATTCTCGATTTATCAAAGATAGAATCAGGCACTATTGATTTGTCGATTCAAAATCATGATTTAAATAGTATTCTCAATAAGGCGCTATCTTTAATTCAACCTATAGCAGATAAACACGCAATAGAAATCATCAATAATGTAAAAACTTCTCCTAGTATTGAGATTAATGTCGATAAAATTCAATTTAAACAGATTATATTAAACATCCTATCTAACGCTATAAAATATAATAGTGATAAAGGTAAAGTAATTATTGATTGTTCAAAGGGTGATGAAAACACACTGAATCTTTCGATCACCGATCTAGGTAAAGGTTTAACAGCTGAACAACTACTGCAAATCTTTCACCCCTTTGATCGAGCAGGGGCAGAAAATTCTAACATTGAAGGTACGGGACTAGGCTTGGCAATAACGAAGTCCTTAATTGAACAAATGGATGGTAAAATTACTGTTAAAAGTGATATTGAAAAAGGAAGCTGTTTTACTGTCCACGTTCCTTTATCCTCATAAATTTAATAAAATTTTCTGTTCTCGATATGGAGAAGGGCAAAGATAAAACTCGATTTATGAGGTCTTGGTATTAGGGGGTTGTATTAAATTTGAAATAGCATACATGCTCTTATTCCCACTAATATTTTCATGATCAATAACGATTGGAAACCGGCTTCTAATCTTATACGACTATGTATTAGTGACCCGTATCAAGTTACTAATTCTATTTATAGTCTCATAATATTTTGCAAGCTCTTCACCTATTTTTATTATCAGTATTATATAGTTGCATGTACAACCATATAAGTGTATGTTCTGTTATATGTTTGAAGAATGCTTATATTTCAATGTTACAAAATTTACTCGAATGATTAATTCTATGTGGGAAGAAGCGTATCGCCCTATAGGTTTATCCCCGTCGCACGCATATTTACTGCAATTTATTATAGAACAACCAGGTGTGACACCCAAAAAACTGGCAGAGAAAATGGATCTCAAACTATCTACTGTCACTCGATTTGTAGATAGTCTCTCTGTTAAGGGCTTGGTTGATAGGAAAAAAGAAAATAGGGATAAAAGAGAATGTAGTGTGTATCCAACAAAACGTGCGATAAATTTAAAAGGTGAGCTTGAACGCATTTCAAAAACATTACATAAAAAGATAAGGAAAATATTAGGTGGTACCAATGTATCAGATGCTATCTCCAAGATTAAAAAATTTAGTACTGAAATAAATAATGAAAAAGAGCGAAAATAAAATGCGTGAGTTACATGAAATATTTCATTCTGGTGAATTGGATGCACAAAGTAAGTTTAATAAAAATAGAAACTGGAATGAGCATTCTATTGCAGCTCTTAATCAAATGTTTAAAGAAGCCATTGATGATGGTTTAGCCTATGTTATTGAAGGGCAGAAATATTTTTTTATAGCAACATCAAATTCAGAAGGTGAATGCGATTGCAGCTTTAGAGGAACAGAAAGCGATAACTCAGGTAATTTGCTTCAAAGTGTTTTTGTTGCAAATCCAAAAAAAATAATATTTCCAGATTATTCGGGTAATCATATCTATAATTCGTTAGGGAATATCATGGTTAATCCAAATATTGGTCTATTATTTATTGATTTTAAATCGGCACTTCGCCTTAGAGTTAATGGGGAGGCAAAAATAATTGAAAATAACATGACATATAAAAAGATATGGCCAAAATCACTCAGATATATAGAGGTTAATATAAAACAAGTATATTTTAATTGTTCAAAAAGAATAACAGAAAGTGTAATTATCGAGTAATGGTTAAGTTAGTTGAGTCTTTAAAACTATGGGGAAATAATGATTTTTCGAATACGTTAAAAAAAGAGCTTATGGAGCTAGGAGTAAATGCTTTATCAATACAAGATGCGGCAACGCCAGGAAAATTTGTAAATGACTCCGAAATTGGTATTACAGTGTTAGCTATTACTGAGAGCATACAATATATTAATGTGAAAGTCGGTGTACTATTTTCAGAAACGCAATGGGGTTACTGTTGCGGAGAAGAAGAGCCAATGATCAGTAATGCATATTGTGAAATTTGCGTATCAATAAATAAAAACACATTAGATGCTGAATTTAATGTTTTATGAGCTTTTTAAAATTAATCTAACTAACTCCTCAAGCTTTGAAAGCCGCTTATGGAGTGTAAAAAAAGGTGCTAGGACATGAGTGTTGAAAAACAATTTAAAATGTTATCTCAATATAATTCATGGATGAATGAAAATATTTTCAATATATGTGATTCATTAAGCGATGATGTGCGCAATAAAGACATGGGGGCTTTTTTCGGTTCAATTCATAAAACTCTAGACCATATACTTTATGGAGACAAAGCATGGTTAGAACGCTTACGAGATAACACATATGTTCCACGAGATATAAATAAACCATTATTCTCAAACTGGGAAGATCTGAAGCGAGAGCGAGTTATCGTTGATAGTGAAATAGATATTTGGGTTAAATCACTTAGCGAGAACAAATTAAACGAAATTCATACTTATACAAGTAATGTTGATGGCAAACAAAGATCCGTACCATATTGGTCATTGGTTCATCATATTTTCCATCATCAAACACATCATAGAGGACAATTAACGACTTTACTAAGTCAGCTTGGTATAGATTTTGGGTCAACCGATATTCCATTTATGCCAGGACTTAGTGAATAATCACATAACAAATTGTTAAATCGGATCGATGCAAAAGACGTGCCTTCTGACTAGCTCAAGCGCTAGATATATAAAGGCTTAGTGCTTGACTATCTCACGTTAACGATAGATACTAACCTCTCGTTAACGTGAGATAGGAGGTTTACTATGCAATTATCAGATGTATTAATTCACTTAGATCAAAATATTAATGAAAGTGAAAAAGAAAATATAATTGAACAACTTCGGGCTGTAGAGGGTGTTATTGCCCCAAGATTTAACAAAGAAAGAGAACAATTACTTCTCGTTTCCTATAATTCAGACACAATAAACTCCTTAACTTTGCTGAATGAAGTCCATGATAAAGGCTATAAAGCCCAGCTTGTCGGCTTATAGGGAGAAAATAATGGAATATGATCACTTTGTTGATATAAAAGGTATGTGTTGCTCTGCTCCTGTTATACATTTAACCAAAGAGTTCAAGTCTATGAAATCGGGTGAAATTGTACTCGCTGAATCAAATAAAGTATCAATGCTAAATGATATACCATCATACTGTTCAATGACTAAGAATGAGTTAATAAAAAAGGAAGAAAAAGATGGGCTTTTTTATTTCTGGATTAAAGTAAGATAAATGTCAGTAAATTATTTAAAAATAGGCGAAGTAGCTGAGCTGCTTGATATAACAGTGCGAACTATTAGGTACTATGAGGAGGAAGAACTTTTAAAGCCTCATAGAACTAATGGGGGCACTCGTTTATACACTGAGCAACACCTTGCACGTCTAAAAGCTATTCTTCATCTTACTGAAAATGGTTTTCCTCTTGAAGTAATTAGGTTAATTGGAAATACAAGAGAAACTTGCTCAACAGGAAATGAAGGAAGTAAAAAAATATCTGAAATTATAGATAGTTCAATAATAGATATTGAAGAAAAAATAAATAATTTAAAATCTCTAAAATCTGAGTTGTCTGCTGCAAAAAAACAAATTAAAAAATGTAGTGGCTGCAAAAATGAGCCATCAAGCAAGGGTTGCCCATCATGCCTAATAAATAAAAATCTCAGTAAAATTGAAATGCTTAACCTAGTTTGGGAGTGAATGCCTAACAACTTGCTTGCTGCTGAGCTAGGCGTTATGCATAAAAATGACATGCAAAGAGTTTTAATATTTGGAAATTCAGGATCAGGGAAGTCCACCTTAGCGAAAACTTATGTTAGCGAGTATGGGTTAGTACACTTGGATCTTGATAGATTGGCATGGCTAGATACAATCCCTCCCAAACGTAAACCTTTAATCGATAGTGCCAATCAAATTAATGCATTTACAAGTATTAATAAAAATTGGGTTATAGAAGGCTGCTATTCTGATTTGCTGAATGTAGTAAAAGATAGTGCAACAGAAGTAATATTTTTAAACCTTAGCATTGAAACTTGTATCAGCAATTGCAAATCTCGGCCTTGGGAGCCTCACAAATATAAAACAGCAGATGAACAAGATAAAAACCTAGCTATGTTATTACATTGGGTGAAAGATTATTCAATTAGAGATGACGAGTTCTCTTTAAGCTCTCATAAAGCACTGTTCGAGCAATTCAAAGGAAAAAAAGTTGAATACAATTTAAATGAAAGAAACGTATAGCTAATCGTTTCACTGTGATTTTAACTGCGCTGTGAAATCCCGTGAGAGCAATTGATGAGTATAAATAATTCGTGCAATCTATTATCAACTATTTTGAAAGTAATTATTTTGAATCGTTATCTGGTCACATATTATAAATAGAAATTGAGGGTGGTACTTAGTTTACTCAAAAGCGTTTCGTTCAGGGAAAAGGTCGGTAAATCCATTGCTGCCATTCACCTTACTCTTTAACAAATTATTCTAAGATTAAAAGCAGACAGCCATTATGGAACAACTACATATTCAATCATTTCAGAACTTTATAGAGCGGTACTCGAACTTAGGAACGAAAGAGTTCAGTTTATTTCTAAAGTTATTCAAGCTGAAAAAATACAATAACAAAGCGCATATTGTCAATCCAACTGAAGAGAATAATAGTATATTTTATATTATCTCCGGGTTAGCTCGATATTATTATTTAACTGATGATGGAAAAGAATGGAACAGAGCCTTTCTTTCAGAGGATATGATGTCCATATCTTTTTCGAAAGATCTCGGACCGATAGAACCTTATGGTATCCAGGCTATAGAAGATACTGTAATTCTAACAGCCAATTTTTCTGATTTCCAATCACTATTTGATGGTAATCCAATGATTGAACGATTAAACCGAAGATTAATAGAAAGTATTTTAATAAAAAAAATGAATCGAGAACGGAGTTTTCTACAAAGCAGCGCAAAGATGCGTTATATGGATTTTTTTGAACAATCGCCATATATGTTTCCGCGTATTACACAATATCATCTAGCCTCTTACCTTGGTATCACTGAAGCATCGTTGTCACGGATAGTAAATGAGATTGGTTAGATGATTTTTACCGTTCTTACCAATTGATAAGGAAAGAGATAACATAAAAACATACGATATCGCTTCAATATTCAAAAAGAGAACATTATGAAAATATTTGAAGCTTTTGATTTATGTGGTGTCAACTTAAAAAACCGCATTGTAATGTCACCTATGACTCGTTCACGAGCCATAGATAATATACCCAATGACTTAATGGTAAAGTATTATTCACAGCGTGCTGGTGCAGGGCTAATAATCACAGAAGCTGTAGCACCTTCTGCCAATGGTTTGGGTTACCCTAGAATTCCAGGTATTTATAATCAAAAACAAATACAAGGCTGGAAAAAAATTACTGACGCCGTACACGAAAAAGGCGGAAAAATATTTATTCAACTAATGCACACTGGTCGTGTGTCTCATTCAGAAAATATGGAGTTAAATACAAAAATACTAGCTCCCTCAGCTATTGCAGCGAAAGGTGAAATGTACACCGATAGTCAAGGAATGATGCCCTTTCCAGTTCCAAAAGAAATGTCCTTAAAAGAAATAAAACAAGCACAGATAGAGTATGTAAGAGCAGCAGAGAATGCGATCTCTGCCGGTTTTGATGGTGTTGAATTGCATGCTGCAAATGGCTATCTTATTGATCAATTCATAAACTCATGTTCAAACCGACGAACAGATACGTATGGAGGAAATAAAAAGAATCGTTGCCGATTTGCCATAGAGGTAGCTCAACAAGTTGTAAGTGCGATTGGAAAGAATAAAACAGGAATTCGCTTATCCCCTTACGGCACATACAACGATATGGCGTTATTTGATGATATGGAAGATACTTTTGAATATTTAGCTGGGGAACTAGCTAAATTAAAATTGTGTTATGTGCATATTGTTGACCATTCATCACAAGGGGCACCCGAGGTGCCCGACGCAATAAAATTAAAAATTAAAAAAGCCTTTGGAGGTTATATTATTGCAAGTGGTGGACTAGATAAAGAAAAAGCAGAATTTATATTAAATTCGCAAAAAGGTGATTTGGTTGCATTTGGGCAAGCCTTTTTAGCAAATCCAGATCTGGTAAATAAGTTCAGAAACGACTTGCCATTAAATCAACCAGATTATGAATCTTTTTTTACATCCGGAAATAAAGGTTATACCGATTATCCATTTTCATTCGAAAAATGAAAACTTCGTTTGTTTTAACAATATTCATGTAAATATTTATTTTTAAAAGAGAAAGTTATGAAAGAGATTGTAGGAATTAATCACATTGGAATTCGAGTTACGAACCTTGAACGATCAAGAAAATTTTATGAGAAAATTGGGTTCATTTTTTTAATAGGTCCAGTTGGACCAGAACCCGTAGCTATAATGGAGCATCCTTCAGGGGTTAACATCAATTTTATTTTAAATGCAGATTCAGGAATTAAAAATAACATACTTATGGATGTAACAGAGAAGCATCCTGGATATACCCACATGGCACTGGATGTAACTGATATTCATGCAGTCGAAGTTATGCTAAATAAATTAGGTATTAATATCACAGAAGGCCCAATAACATTACCTAATGGTGGAGTGATGCTGTTTATTCGAGATCAAGACTGCAATGTAATTGAGTTTCATCAGAATGTTAAAAAGCTATAAATATATATTGGATATACCAATGAATAATCATAAACATCATAAGTTGATATTTTCATTTTTAATGTCATTGCTTATGTCGTGTATTATGTCTCTTGTCATTAGCATTATTAACATTGGACTTGTAAGTGATATTGTTAACATCTGGTTAAGCGCTTGGTCGTCTTCATTCGTGATAGCATTTCCAGCTGTTGTTATAGTGTCGCCATTAGTGCATAAATTTGTTAATTTACTTTTAAAGGAATGAGTAGACTTATTCAACTATACATAACCTAACGAGTACATTAACTCTGACCGCCATGAATCACGGCCTAAAAATCAGGCGGCAGGTTATTAAAGCGTTGAGGCTGTAGAAAAACCCTAAGTTGACATACAACTAAAATGTGAGACGATATAAGCGGTTAAAATTATTTAACCTCAACACGAATATTATTTTTGTTGTTTGTTTCGCATTCACAACGTCATTTGATTTAAGCAATACTTTTATATATGGATGTATATTTTTACAATTTCAATTTAAGATCCATAAAGCACTTGTTTATGGGTTTTTCTACACTCTCGTTAGGCTCATGAAAAAAGGATAAAGAATGATCACTTACAATGGAAGCTGTCACTGCGGTAACATTTCATTTTCTTTTGAGCATGAAAAAATAGATACTGGCCTGAGATGCAATTGCTCAATATGTAAACGCAAAGGTGCTGTTATGTCAGACTTTACGCTCGCGCCAGAAGAATTTAACATAAAAGAAAATAATAATTCATTAGGCTTATATCAATTTGGCAGTAAAGTTGCCAAACACTATTTTTGCAAAACCTGTGGAATATACCCCTTTCACGAAACAATGCGAAAGCCTGGTAACTATCGAGTTAACTTGGGCTGTATTAATGAAACGGATACCAATGATCTTAAAGTTGAAATATTCGATGGCAAAAGCATATAGAAAATGCTTAACAAATAAATTAAGTTCGTGTGCAAAAAGCACGCACACTTGGATCGGCCAAAAAGCGGCCGGCCGCTTATTAGGTCGTTAGCTCCAGAATCATCTAGCCTGTGTAATACAGTAGCCTCGAAATATTAGTTGCACATACAACTGATATTCGATACTATACCCACATGTTCGATAGATGCCTATATTTTAATATCAATGCCCTGACCCGCTTAGTTAATAAAAAGTGGGAAGATGCTTTTGACGCGTTTGATCTATCACCTGCACATGGCTACATGCTTCGTGTTGTTCTATCCAAACCTGGCATCACACAAAAGGAGCTTGCAGCCGAATTAAGGCTTGAAAAATCGACCATTACAAGATTTGTTGATGCTTTGCAAAAGAAGGACTTGGTATCAAGAAAAGCAGGGGGTGTTGATGGTCGTGAACAGAATATCCATCCGACCAAAAAAGCAAAAAAGATACATGCTTCCCTAGAAGAACTAGGAGAAAATTTGTATCAGACTATGGTTTCAACTATAGGCAAGGAGCAGATGACAACCCTAGTAAGTAAGCTTCGAGAAAGCGCCTTAAAAATGAAGTAGTATTTTTTTATAATATTGGTTGTATATACAACTAGTGAGGTTAAGAAATGTTAATCAAAGAAACAGTAATTACGGGAACTGAGAGTATTGAGGTAAAAGCCTCAACTCCAGAATTTGCACTTATTGAGTTTTATCATGCATTCAATAGCGGCAATCTTGATTTAATGTCCAAGAATTGGGAGCAAACAGAGCAGTCAAGTATGTCTAACCCACTCGGTGGGTTAAAACGAGGCTGGGAATCAATAAAAGAAGTCTATGAGCGGATATTCAACGGCACGGCAGAAGTGTATGTGGAGTTCTATGATTACACGATACACCATTCTGGTGCGATGTTTATCGCTGTAGGGCGAGAAAGAGGTTATTTTCAGCAAGGAGAAAACAAAATTGATTTGTCGATCCGTACTAGCCGAACCTACCGATTGGATTGTGGTAGATGGCATCAAATTCATCACCATGGGTCAATTGATAATCCAGGTTTATTGGAACGGTATCAAAAAGCTGTATTGGGGAAATAGAAGATAAATTTCTACCAAATTTATTATTAGCGGTAAATCCGCACAAACTAAATATCAGGAATAAATTATGAGTAAAAAACAAGCCTTTATTGTCTATGCTAGTGAAAAAGAGAATGGTCGGATATTTCATGCCATGACTCATGCCAGACAAGCTTATGAGCGTGGAGATACCAGTGAGTTGTACTTTGCAGCGGAGGGTACGGCATGGCCTACTTTGTTAGCTGATGGTGAACATCCAATGCATGAGTTGTTTGGAAAACTAAAAGAAACTGGAGTTATTCAAGGTGCATGTGAAAACTGTGCGGTTGCATTTGGTAATGATCAAACTGCCGCAAAAGAGGTTACCTTGGTCAAAGGGCCTGAATGTAGTTATGGTCAGATTGATATTCTGGGACTTGAAGATAAAGGATATCGTGTTTGGATATTTTGAGATTTTCTTTCGCAACTCAAACAAAACGCACTGAATCATCATATTTAAAGCTGGATATAAGCCAATGCCATATGTAAATATTAAAATTACCAAAGAAGAAGTAACTAAAAAACAGAAGGCCCAGCTGATTGAGGGTACAACAGTACTTCTAAAAGAGGTTCTTGGAAAAAATCCAGCGACTACCTTTGTAATCATTGAGGAAGTCGATACAAATAATTGGGGCATTGCAGGTGAACAGGTTTCAGAAAGAAGGAAACGAGGTATGTGATAGAGATGAAATTCTTACTTCTCTATGGATTAGCAATTATAGCGGGAGCTCTGATACCTGTGCAGGCCGCAACTAATGCAGTGCTTAGTAAAGCGACAGGTCATGTATTCTACTCATCATTGATTTTGTTTGGTGTCGGTATGATGCTGGTGTTGGTATTCATCCTGTTATTCAGGCCGACACCTCCATCGTTCGAGGAGTTAATGTCGGCACCACTTTATAGTTATGTGGGAGGATTAATCGTCGCCACCTATGTTTTATCAATTACTTTTCTTGCTCCGAGGATAGGCGTTGGAAATGCCGTACTTTTAATAGTTACTGGACAGATATTTTCAGCAGCATTGATAGATCACTATGGTTTATTCGGCGCTAGCATTTTTCCTCTTACCGCTAGTAAACTCATGGGCTTAGGGTTTATTATTAATGGGTTGGTTATTGTTAATTATTCACCAACAACGCTTTAAACTGCCCATTATTGGCGACGTTGAATGCCTTCTTTAGATATTTGCCAGAGATGATTCTCTTATTTGATGAACGGCTGCAACTGGCTGTGACTAGTCATAAAGTGCCTCGATTTACGTACTCATTATTTTAAATATTTTATGTTTAGCCCTAACCATGGTACTGAATTATATTTATATTGATTTTTCTATCAGAATAAGACATATTGTCACCAGTTAATTGTTAATGGTGACAATATGTCTGTTTCTGTAGAAAAAGCTTCCCATGAGGCAATATTTCGAGAATATGGTGGTCAGCTTCGCATGAGTGAGGCTATAGGCCATGGTATATCACGATATTCACTATATAAGATGCGCGATAATGGCATCCTTGAGCAGGTTTCACGGGGTATTTATCGGCTTGTCGATCTGCC
>Ga0316208_1002292_pt1 | contig 15824 bp, 12 predicted proteins | sample 3monopyrite_MG_FD_204944 | JGI IMG/M metagenome (GOLD analysis project Ga0316208, IMG submission 204944) | Microbial mat bacterial communities from mineral coupon in-situ incubated in ocean water Damariscotta River, Maine, United States -... | ecosystem: Environmental > Aquatic > Marine >...
GAAAAAAAACAATGAAAAACTCACCTTTACACCATTGTTTATTGAGTGTGTGGCGAAAGCCATAAAGGCATTTCCCATGATTAACTCATCGTTGGATGGAAAAAACATCATTGTAAAAGACGATATTAACATCGGAATGGCAACCGCACTCCCATCGGGGAATTTAATAGTTCCAGTTGTGCACCAAGCCGATAAAAAGAATCTTTTGGAGCTTGCTTCCACAACCAATGCTCTCGCCGTTAAGTCGAGAGAAGGAAAGTTAAAAGGCGACGATACCAAGGGTAGTACATTTACAATCAGTAATGTGGGAACCTTTGGGAGTTTAATGGGAACTCCCATTATCAACCAGCCAGAAGCTGCAATATTGGCTACAGGTATTATAAAAAAGCGAGCCGAAGTTATCGAAAAACCTAAAGGAGATGTTATCGAAATACGCAGTATGATGTATTTATCTCTTTCGTTTGATCATCGCATCGTAGATGGATATCTGGCAGGTTCCTTTTTACGAAGAATTGCCGATGAAATGGAACAGTTTGATGTGTCAAGAAGTATTTAAATGTAATGATTGAAGAAAAAGAAATAGTGATAGCTAGAGAAACACTTGTTAAGGCTTTTAAAAATGTTGTAACCGCTAAGGCTATGACTTTTTTATACGAAGAAAATTTCAAGGTAGTTTCTAAATACGTGCATGCTACTTCACGCGGACACGAAGTAATTCAAACCGCTGTTGGGATGCAATTAAAACCGCAGGATTATGCCTTTCCTTATTATAGGGATGACAGTATGCTTCTGGCTATCGGTATGAAGCCATATGAGCTTATGCTACAGGTTTTAGCAAAAAAAGACGATCCCTTTTCTGGAGGAAGAACCTATTATTCACATCCGAGTCTTCGCGATGATGATAAGCCAAAAATTCCACATCAAAGCAGTGCAACAGGTATGCAAGCAATTCCTGCAACAGGCGTTGCTATGGGCTTTTGGTACACCGAAGCAGAAGGACTATCCAAGCATTCAAATGGAGAAAAACCAATATCGGTTTGTTCTCTGGGAGATGCTTCCGTAACCGAAGGCGAGATCGCCGAAGCGTTTCAAATGGCTGCTCTGAAACAATTGCCCATTCTTTATTTAGTTCAGGATAATGGTTGGGATATTAGTGCGAATGCCGAAGAGACTCGCGCGCAAAACGCGTATGAATATGCCCAAGGATTTCATGGTTTAGAAGCCGTAACCATTGACGGCACCAACTTTGAAGAAAGTTATAAAACGATAGAGCGCGTTATAAAAACGATTCGTGAAGAACGTCGACCGTTTTTGGTACATGCCTCTGTACCGTTATTAAATCATCATACGTCAGGTGTGCGCATGGAATGGTATAGAGATGATTTAGAAGAAGCACGTAGTCAAGATCCGTATCCAAAATTAAAGAATTATCTGCTTGCCAATGGTTTTGCCGAAACCGAGTTGCAAGAAATTGAGAATGCTTGTATTGCAACAGTTCGTTCCGATTTAGATAGAGCACTAACTGCTGAAGATCCGAAGCCGGAGGATTTATTTACGCATGATTTTGCTCCTACGCCCATTACCGAAGAAAAAGGTGAGCGATCGCCTAAAAATGCCGATAAAGTAGTGATGGTAGATTGCGCATTATTTGCGATAGAGGAGCTCATGGCAAAGCACAAAGAATGTCTGTTGTATGGTCAAGATGTTGGAGGAAGGTTAGGAGGAGTGTTCCGAGAAGCGGCCACGTTGGCGCAGAAGTTTGGTGATAATCGAGTGTTTAATACACCTATACAAGAGGCTTTTATTGTAGGTTCTACCGTTGGGATGAGTGCCACAGGTTTAAAACCCATAGTTGAGGTGCAGTTTGCCGATTACATTTGGCCAGGACTTAATCAATTATTTACTGAGGTAAGTAGAAGTTGTTATTTATCGAATGGAAAATGGCCTGTCTCGATGATATTACGAGTGCCTATAGGTGCTTATGGAAGCGGCGGACCCTACCATTCATCTTCTGTAGAAAGTGTCGTGACTAATATTCGCGGATTAAAAATAGCATATCCTAGTAATGGGGCCGATCTAAAAGGACTCCTTAAGGCGGCCTATTACGATCCCAATCCTGTAGTTATTTTTGAACATAAAGGATTGTATTGGAGTAAAGTTCCTGGCACAAAAGGGGCAACTAGTGTTGAACCCGCCGAAGACTATGTGCTTCCTTTTGGAAAAGCATGGGTTTTACAAGAAATTTGGCCACAAGAAGAGGAAGAAACACTTTCGATCATAACGTATGGTATGGGCGTACATTGGGCTATGAATGCCTCAGAAGAATTGGGAATGCAAGATCGAATAGAGATTGTAGATCTGCGAACATTACATCCATTAGATTATGAAACCGTGTTTAAGAGTGTTCAGAAATGCGGTAAATGTTTGGTGGTCACAGAAGAACCTTCAGAAAATAGTTTTAGTAGAGCGTTGCAAGGTAGAATACAAGAGGAGTGTTTTCAACAATTGGACGCACCTGTTATGGTCATTGGTTCCGAAAACATGCCAGCTATTCCTCTTAATTCTGTGCTGGAACAAACCATGATTCCTTCCGTAGACAAGGTGAAGAAGAAGATATTGGCGCTATTAGAATATTAAACACCCTAAAAGTAAAACCCTTTTTAATCAAGAAGCCCACTCATTGAGTGGGCTTTTTTGACTGCTAATTTGGAGATCTGACGTTTTATTTTTTAATAAGTTTAATAACTTGTTGACTTTCTCCAGCTTCTACCTTGGCAAAATAGCTGCCTGCAGTAAGGGCGGCCATGTTGAGTTGCATATTATTGATATTACCACTTTGTTGTAATACTTGTTTTCCAAGAATATCAAAAACGGTAACTCGATCGATGGTACTCGCAGCACGCACAGTGATTAAATTTTGAACTGGATTTGGATAATAAGTTAAACCTTCAATATTAGTATCTTCTATGCTTAATGCAGGATCGAAAATGAGTAAATCGAATTCAATGTTTTCAGGCATTGCACTTTGGTCTTCAGTGAAAATGGCCCAAGAACTACCTGTGTACCAAACTCCCATTGTTTTGTCTAAAATAACATTTGAAGTATCACCAGTAGCACCCCAATTATGCGTAAATAAAACAATCGCGTCTGGATTGTTATTTAACAAAGGGTGATCGATTGCTGTCCAGTTAGCACTAATATTTCCTGCATCAGCAACATGGGTTATTGTTTGCGTATTGGATGGTTCAACTGCAACAAAAAAGGCTGAATCTAAAGGGATCTCAGTTAGATCTTCTGTAAATATAATCCATCGGTCCAAAGTGTCGTTGTACCAGACAGCGTAGTTATGATTGTTTCTTATGCCATTTGGATTAAAATAAGATGTAATCATAAGACGGGCATCCGGATTTCCGTTTAAATCTGGATGGCTTAGGATAGAATATGAATCCAGACTTCCTTGATTAGCCAAATCGGCTATATGTAGAAAGGTGTCTGGTCCTTCCCCAATGTACACATTGTAAGAACTTCCAGTTACCATTGAATTGCCGTTTTCGTTGTACACTCCCCATTGGTTTTGAGTGGTGCTATAAAATACCCCGGTAACATTTTCATTGTAGACACCACTGTTTCCTGGAGGATTCCAAGTATGTGTTACTACAATTTGTGCACTTGGATTTCCATCCAAATCGGGATGGGTAATAAAACTCGCATCTGCTGAAATGTTACCAGCATCTGTTGTATGCACAAACATGGGGCCCTGCCCAAAGGATATGACGGTAATCAGCGATAATAATAATGTAAAAATAGTTTTCATATGAATAGTTTTTAATGGTTACTAATTAATTGATCATTCGTTTATTTGATCAGGTGAAAGCTTCATCATTTAGTGAGTGTTTCTCCTAAAAAGTAAACAGGGTTTACCTCACGTTTTTTAGTTATTCGCGATTAGGATTTTTCCTTGGAGTAAAATTACCTGAAGTAGAGAGGATGCTGTGTTACGAATGTAACAAAGGATACAAATTATGTAACATAACTGAAACATATGAAGTCTTGTGCTCAATTCGAACTTATTATATGGGTTCGTAAACAGCAGTTGTAATAACTAGTTTTGGAATAGAGCTATTATAAGAAGTAGTAGTAGTCCGATTTCAGAATGATACATTTTTATTAGGTAACGAGCTATTGCTACCAAAAATAACGTGGTTATTGGTCAGGGCATTAGAACCATCAACTAGGAGGTGGCTTTTTAATTTTTATTTAAGACGGCCCACTTTGTGTGCACGTTCATTGTTTCTTGCTCTTGTAGCCGAGTATTAATTTCTTCATCTGTAAGACCACTTTTCTTTAAAAGGTCAAGCAGCGCTGGATCTCGCGTATATTTTTGTTTCATAACTCCTGTCGTTCCTAAAATAGCCACCCAACCATTTGGTTGATCATTAACCAAAAACACACCTGGAGGTGAACTTATAGCAGGTCCTTGCTGATAAATAGATGAAATTTGTGCAAATACATGTCCTTTGAGTGTCGTTATAAAGCCTGCATCTGCCCAATGCTGCATTTCAATAATTTCATCACTATTTGGATTTGGATTTTTGAACTTTAGCACCCAACCAACTCGAACCGGATTTCCATTTTGAACGTATTGAACAAGAAGATCTAAGTTGCCATTAATTACTTCCCCCTTGCTGTTGGCTTCATATATAATACTATAGTTGTTATTGTTTTGAGATAATGCAGTTTGAATTATGAGCAACATGATCAATCGCAAAAGAGCGAATGTAGTTTTCATCTGATTTTTTATTTTGATTAAAACTAATTGAAAAAGCGAGGCGAAATCTTACTTTTCAACCAACTACACGTTTTTCTATACCAACGGCAAGCAGTGTAAAAACAGAATTGAATATCTTGGTCTAAAACTTAGTTTATGGCTTTAGGACGAACAACTTTTTATTTGAAATTAACTTCCTTTTGGTTGTTCATCTGGTTCATCCAATCATTATTAATGAGCGGTGGAGAGCACTTGTCCTTTTATCTTGTCAAGAATATGGCTATTGTAGGACTACAGTTTCTAGTAGTTACGATCAACTTAAAATGGCTTTTCCCTCGGTTTTTTAGAAAAAAAAGATTTGTCCTATACGTGGGTCTGGGCTTCATATTAGTCTATTTGGTTTTTGCTATTTCCTTTCGGTTAATTGACATATTGATGGGGTTATTTTTTGATTTTTATTTTTCGCCGAACGACACTTGGTTGTTTTCATTTGACTTTTGGACCATTTTATCAGGATCATCGCTGTATTCATTGGCATTCTTGTGTAGTGCTTTATTCGCCCTATTTAAACAACATCAACTCAATGTAAAAACGACCGAACCTAAAGTTAAAGAAGTAATTCAGTTAAAGGAAGGCTCTACAACACATCTTGTACAATTAGAAGATGTGCTTTATGTAAAAGGTTTAAAAGAATATGTGGTTTGGCAGACCATCAATCAAAAAATTGTCGTTCTTGGAACTCTAAAGAAAATAGATGAGACGTATTCCGATAAAGGTTTTATGCGAGTCCATAAATCGTATATAATTAATACATTTAGAGTAACCACTTTTAATAATAATAGTGTGTTGCTTGATGATATAGAAGTCCCCATAGGAAGAACCTATAAAAAAGAGATTCATGCTTATCTTTCAAATCATCTAGAATGGACAACGTTACCATAAGTACAAATCAAACTTTTAATACAAATGCGAGCAGCAATTTTTGAACAATTCCAAGGACCTATTGCGATACAAAATGTTCCAGATCCTACTCCATCCGAATATGGAGTTGTGGTCAAGGTAAAAGCCACAGGCTTATGCAGAAGTGATTGGCACGGTTGGATGGGTCACGACAAAGATATCATCTTGCCTCATGTCCCAGGACATGAATTGGCAGGAGAGATTGCCGCTATTGGAAGGAAAGTGAAAAATTTTAAAATTGGAGATCGCGTTACCGTACCATTCGTTGGTGGTTGTGGTACCTGCGGCGAATGTGTTTCGGGAAATCAACATGTGTGCGACCGTCAATCGCAACCTGGATTTACACATTGGGGCTCGTTCGCCGAGTACGTGGCACTAGAATATGCAGATACCAATTTGGTAGGCTTGCCAGATGAAATAAGTATGGTTACAGCGGCAACTTTGGGATGTCGATTTATCACTTCATTTCGAGCAATAGTGGGGCAAGGCAAAGTGTCTAAAGGACAATATGTAGCGGTGCATGGTTGTGGAGGTATCGGACTTTCTTCCATCATGATTGCAACGGCACTTCGCGCAGAAGTGATAGCCGTAGACATTAATGATAGTGCATTAACTCTTGCGAAAGAGTTGGGTGCCGTAAAATGTATTAATGGGAGTGGAAACGAACACGTGGTAGGAGCCATTAAGGAATTTACACAAGGAGGAGTTCATGTGTCGATTGATGGGCTAGGCAGTGCCAATACTTGTCTGAATTCAATCAATAGTCTTCGGAAAAGAGGAAAGCATGTGCAGGTAGGTCTTATGACGGGTGATCATTCAAACCTGGCAGTTCCTATGGATCGAATTATGGCAGATGAGTTAGAACTTATTGGTAGTCATGGGATGCAAGCGCATAAATACCCAGAAATGATGACGATGATTAAAAATGGCATCCTTGACCCGGGAAAGCTGATCGAGCGAACAATCAATTTGGAAGAAGCTACCATCCAATTGCCCAACATGAATCAATTTCGTAATCAAGGAATTCTAGTGATTGATACTTTCTAAGTTTGAAATAAATTTACCGTTACGGTGGCTAGATCCGAATCTGGAAATCTTTTCGAAAGAGATGGATCTCTTTTTAGTCCCATGTCGGCCAGAATTCTATGAAAAATATCGGCTTCAACAATATACTGATCAGAAAAACCATGGGTAGCGTCGTAAGCCGAAACCGCAGTTCGTCCTATATGCTTCGCTGCGAGTTCTGGAGAAATACTATGAAGCTCAATTAGAAGTAGTCCAAATTTGTTTACATAAGGTGCCCATCGTGTAAAATGCTCTTTTAGAGAAGCTTCTACTTGGTTGTTAGATAAGCGGCGTCCCTCAAAAGCAAAGGCTCCCGTGGACTTACTTATATTGTTTTTATCAAATGTGGATGGCTCACTCCATAAGCGATTATGGTCTAGAAAAGAGCGTACATTGAGTAAAGAATCTAGTGATACATTATAATTATCCTTTAAGTCTTTCGCTAACTGATCTGGATTTCCGATATCACCCCAAAGTATTTTGGCCCAGATTTCTGCCTGACTTAAATTTTCTCTGGTAATTTTTAAAGCTTCCTCATTATAGTCGGCCCCTACCAAAATTAACGGGTGTTCATCTAAATGTCTACCTCTTAACGTAAGCTTTTCGATAACATCAAAAAGATGTTTCAAAAATGCGCCATTACCACAACCCATATCCAAAATTCCTTTTGGTTGTTGCTCAATCGGACGGTTAAATATATCTATAATGATTTGATCAACAACCTTGAAATAAGTACTGTGAGCGCCTCCGCTCCCCCAAACATTCATGGCGCGATCCACATGCCCTTCTTTAGAACCGTCACTTGCATTTTTTGCAGATAGGGGATCTCCGAATAATAATTCATCTAATTTTCTAAAAGTAGGTATGTAAGAAACGGTTACGCCATAAGCACTCGCGCGTTTGGCAAAAAACAATCCTTTTTCGGTAAATTGATAACTTTCATTTTTCTTTTGAAAAAATCCGTAATGTGTCAAAATATCTAAAAGCTTACCGAAATTTTTCGCATCTGTGTGAAATTCTTCAGGTCGAAAATGTGCCTGCATAAAATACTTGTGAAACATGCCGTTCATAGCAAGTCTAACTAAAGTAGGTCCCAAAATAGTACCCTCGATATGCTTCAGGACTTGTTCTTGAATTTCATTTTGTAGCGGATCTTTTGTTTGAGAAAGGTTGTAATTAACTTTATGTTTTTCAACAATTCGCTCCAGTGATCGAAATGGTGTGACTTCGAATTTTTTAATAGGATACTTCTCAGACATTTGTTGCAAGGAGACAACATCTTCATAGAGATGAAATAAGCTAAATGCGATCGTGCTTTTCTCGTTTATTTGAAAAGTGACATTATCTTCTTTGTTGTCCAACTTTTGATCTAACCATCCTTGAGAGCACAAAAGACGTAATGCAACATGCAAGTAGCCGTCGTTTGCGTCGAAATGTTTCGTTAAAGTCTGTAGTGAAGATTTTTTATGATCTAATAAAAACTGTGTAACCCCTTTTGTATGCAATGCAAAAGCTGCAGGAGCAATCACGATGCCATCTAAATGTCTAAATAATGTGTTTCTATATTGGGATTGTTGTTGTTTGGTGATCATCATGTTTTATCTAGTTCAGTTCCGGTTGGTTGGTTTAGAAAAGGCGATTCGTACACAATAAAATTATTGACTAACAAGTAATTAGATCGAATACAGAATAACCTTAGTAAGATAAAAAGAATATTAAAATAGGAGACACAAGAATAAAATTATAAAAAAAGCCCATCTTAGAATTTAAAGAAGGGCTCTTTTAATGAACTCGTGTCTTAGAAGATATAGAATAGACCTACGTTTAAGCTACTTGTATTTACGACTAAATCAACAACTTGATCTCCCACTGGAAAACTTAAATCATTTTCGTATTCGGGAATGTAACTTGCCGACAGCCCTAAGTGTTTCCCGTTATTGAGTTGAAATAGCACACCAGCTTTAGGTACGTAAATGACATTTCCTCCGCTAATGTCGAAGGCATTTCCTAGGGCACTTCCATCAAACGAATCTGAAATACCACCTACTCCAATACCTAGAAACGGTTGTAGTTTCCCCGTCTTGTTAAATACGTACTGAGCTCCCGCGACCACGCTAAAGGTGTTTCGGCTGAAATTTACCGCTCCCGTATTGTTAGAAAAATCATTGTCTCCTGTAAATAGAGCCGACCCTTCAAGGTAGAAATATAAATTTCCTTGTAGAGATCCAGTAAAACTTGGAGTTACTGCAACACCAGCATTTATTCCAAAACCTGTGGTGGCTTCAGTAGAGCTATTGTCAAAGAAACTAGTAGAGGTGAATCCAGCCCCAAGTCCTGCATAAAATCGCGCTTTGTCTGTATTGTACCTAGAAGCCTTTTCAACTTCATTTTTAGAGGGGCTATACCCGCTTTCATAGCTACAATTATTGTACTGATTTATATAATTTGTGAGCGTACGCTCCTTAAATAAAGTTTCCTTGTTCAGCGATTCACGAATGCTATTACAATCGTTAAATAAAACCGATAAGATGCCGCGAAGCTGAGCTTGATCTTTTTCAGTATTAAAAATTTGAACAGCATTGTCATTAGTAATTGCAAAATCACCACTACCTAGACTAAATAAACGAGCTTTGCCATTTACTTTTTCGGACGCTAAATAGGATGTTCCATTTAGTGAAGTTTTTACATAAGTGGTTCCTTTTAAAGTGACAGAAGAAACCTGACTAAATGGATATGTGTTTTCTGAAGCATTGGTTTTTACAATTACTTTTTTTGTGGAATTATCAATATACGCTCTGCCTTGAGTGGTTGTATTATTTTCTAATTGAATTACGGCATTGCTGTAAGTTTGCGACAAAGCAATAGTGCTCACGCTAATAAAAGCGAGAAGGGAGAAAAGATATTTCATAAAATTTTATTTTTTTGATACTAGAAACTACAAGTGTACATGAAAGCACGCTTGTAGTTTACTAAAAAGTAAGTCTTTATTAATTCCCTGAACTTACAGGCGGATATTTATTGAGAACTTCACGAACAATTTCACGAATGCGTTCTTCTTTCTTTTCCATATTTCTGGTAACTAGACTACCGCTACCAACACCTTGCCAAACCAATTCTTTGGTATTGGCATCAATAAGATCAATATATAGTGAACCTTCGGTAGAACGAGAAACGGTGTTTCCACCAAAACCGCCACCCCACCATGGATTCCAGCCCCAACCAAATCCGAAGTTGTTACTGTAAACATCTACTCGTTCTCTTTCTTTAGTAAAAATACTTACTAATAAATCTGGTGTTTGCGATTTGGTCATACCTTTTGAAGCAAGTTCCGAATCAATAGCTCGCAGAATGCGTTTTTTATCTAAGTCGGATATTTCAGCTTTGTCAATTCCAGGTTTGTAAAATGCAAAAGAAGAATAGTTGTTGAAATTAGCTTCGCGATCATAATCCGCAGCAACTCGAACACTTACACAAGATGTAAGTAATAATGCGAAGAGGATGAAGGGTACAATTTTTTTCATTTTCATAGCAGTAGTATTAATTTAATAATTGATCATCGACTATATTAGGAAGTGTTACTTTTAACGAAGGGTTGCGTTGCATCTCTCGTTTAATTGCAAAAATGGCTTCCTCATTTCTAGCCCAACTACGCCTGGCAATTCCATTGTTTACATCCCAGAAAAGCATTGATTCTAAGCGTTGTTGCGCTTCTCTACTTCCATCAAGAACCATACCGAAACCGCCGTTAATTACTTCACCCCAGCCAACACCACCACCGTTATGAATACTAACCCATGTGGCTCCGCGAAAGCTGTCACCAATTACATTATGGATGGCCATATCTGCTGTAAATCGGCTCCCGTCGTAAATGTTGCTTGTCTCGCGATAGGGAGAATCGGTTCCTGAAACGTCGTGATGATCACGCCCTAAGATAACAGTCCCAATGTCCCCATTAGCGATGGCATTATTGAATGCAGAAGCGATTTTCATTCTTCCTTCCGCATCGGCATAAAGAATGCGTGCTTGAGATCCTACTACAAGTTTATTTTGCTGAGCTCCTTGAATCCATTGAATGTTGTCTTGCATTTGTTGCTGAATTTCCTGAGGCGCTTCTTTCATCATTTGTTGTAGTACCTGAGCTGCAATATCATCGGTCTTTTGTAAATCTTCAGCTTTTCCAGAAGCACATACCCAACGAAACGGACCAAACCCATAATCGAAACACATGGGTCCCATAATGTCTTGAACATACGATGGATATTTAAATTCGCGCATCGGATTTTGAGTGTCTAGGACATCAGCTCCCGCTCTGGATGATTCCAATAAAAAGGCATTGCCATAATCAAAAAAGTAGGTGCCTTTTGCTGTGTGCTTATTAATGGCAGCGGCATGACGCCGCAAACTTTCTTGTACTTTTTCTTTAAAACTATCCGGGTCGTTGGCCATCATTTCGTTGGCGTCTTCATAGCTCATTCCTGCCGGATAGTATCCACCAGCCCATGGATTGTGAAGTGAGGTTTGGTCACTACCTAAATCGATTATTATGTTTTCTTGATCGAAGTGTTCCCAAACATCAACAATGTTACCATCATAAGCAATAGATACCGTTTCTTTGTTTTCTTGCGCCTGTCTTACCCGAGTTGCTAATGCGTGTACATCATCAATTACTTCGTCAACCCAACCTTGGCTGTGACGTGTATGGGTTGCTTTTTGATTCACTTCCGCACAAACGGTCACACAACCTGCAATGTTTCCTGCTTTTGGCTGAGCTCCACTCATACCTCCAAGACCAGAAGTAACAAAGAGACCGCCTTTTGGCGACTTCTTTATTTTTCGAAACCCATTAAGAACAGTAATTGTGGTACCGTGCACAATTCCTTGTGGCCCTATATACATATAACTTCCAGCGGTCATTTGCCCATATTGTGTCACGCCTAGGGCGTTGAATTTTTCCCAATCGTCGGGTTGGCTGTAATTAGGTATCATCATTCCATTAGTTACCACAACTCTAGGGGCATTCATGTTCGAAGGAAACAATCCCAGTGGATGCCCAGAGTACATCACCAAGGTTTGTTCATTAGTCATCTGGGCAAGATATTGCATCACTAATCTATATTGAGCCCAATTCTGGAAAACAGCTCCATTTCCGCCGTAGGTAATTAATTCATGCGGATGCTGGGCAACTGCGTGATCCAAATTATTTTGAATCATGAGCATAATGGCCTTAGCTTGTTCACTTTTCCCAGGATATTCTTCAATAGGACGTGCATATATTTCGTAATCGGGGCGTAAACGATACATATAAATTCGACCATATGTTTCAAGTTCCTCTTTAAATTCGGGTAGGAGGGTAGCATGATGGCTAGAGTCGAAATAGCGCAGCGCATTGCGCAATGCTAATTTTTTTTCTTCAGCCGAGAGTATTTCTTTTCTTTTTGGTGCGTGATTAATGGACGGATCGTATAATTTGACAGGAGGTAGTACAGATGGGATTCCCGCTAATATTTCTTCTTTAAAAGTCATTTTGTTTGGATTGAGTTTAGAATTCAGTGAAGCGATAGACTAAACAACAACTATGGGTATCTAATATCGACTCTATGATAGCGTTTTGCAATGCACACTTTGTATGTTTTTAAAAATAGGTCCATTGATTAAGATTTCTGTTTGTTAAAACCATAGGGGCAATGTCTGCAACCACTTTCGCAGCAGTAACCTCTTTTAAGGTGATACTGTTCTGTAAAGCACTTGTAACCTTCGGGTGTAAGGTAAAAGTCGCCGTCTTCAATTTCAATTCGTTTCTTTGGAAATAACATTGAAACAAAAATACCAATTTATTACCTTGTGTCGATGATACTTTTGGTGAATCGTTTTCTCCTTCGAAAGAAATTCAATGGAATTACCCTTTGGCCTTTTATAATTTTAAGACATCATAGGCTTAAAGAAGATACGGTATTTCTTAATCATGAAAAAATTCATTTACGTCAGCAACTTGAATGTTTGATTGTCTTTTTCTATATCTGGTACGTGTTGGAATTTTTCTTCCGTTGGTATCAGTATAAGAATAGATACTTGGCGTATCGAAATATCAGTTTTGAACGAGAAGCGTATGCCAATGAAAAAGACCTCGATTATCTAAAAGCGAGGTCTTTTTGGAAGTTTTTATATTATGTGCGATCTGAACAGCCTTCAGATTAATTTTTTGATTTACTGAGTCTTTTTTGAATCTTGTTCAAAATCTTGGGGTCGCTTACCATTAATGAACTGTTCTTAGTCACGACTATTGGTTGAACCGTTTTCGCCCTGTTAGCCATTAACTTCTGATAGAAAGGATCAGTTAGAGGAAGGCCGTTTTCTTTTGTTATAACCCTCGCCTTAGCGTTATTATTAATTTTCCCAACCGAGCTAATTTTTTTAAGAATTTCGGTAGAAATAGTAGCATCGGACTGTGTAACGACTCTTGTCTTAGCCTCATTATTTGTCGCATGATTATTTTGAGCGGCAACCATCCCGGTTGCTATCAAACAGATAAAAACAATTAATTTTTTCATATTAGTTGTGATATACTATTTGGAAACGGTTAAAGGCATTTGCCCCAAATGTTACGCTAAATCCTTCTGCCGGTATAGGGAATCCACTTCCATCATCTATTACGGCTTCTCCACCAGCGGCAAAAATGATTAAACTAATAGTGTGAGTACCAGCAGGTAAGGTAATAAATCCGTTGCCTCCAACGGTAAAAATACCTGTAGTTACATCTCCAGTGCTTAAATATCCATCATTTGCTAAGATTCCGTTGGTCCAGCTTCCAGCGTTGTAAACAACATCTACTGCGCCATCAGTAATGTAACCACCATACAATCTCGGTTTTCCATCAGTAGGAAGCCCACCGCCAAAACGTTCAATATTAACCCCTGTCCAAAAAGCTACTTCAACAAGTGTTGTTCTCGTAAGCGTAATGTCTTGGGTAAACGCAGTAGCAGCTACAACGGCACCAGAAGCGCTTGTAAGTGCTACTGGGGTGGAGAAAAAAGTATCTGCCTCACTGGCATCAACAGGGAAGTCATCTACAGTAGCCTGTAGTACAAGTTCACCATTCGAATCAACATAAACTACAGAATTATCAATTCCATTATTAAATGTACTGTTCGTAGAATTCAATGCATCTATTCGCAGAGCTGATGTATTTCCAGCTATGTGTACGTCTGCTTGTGGATTATTTGTTTTAATTCCAATTCTATCATCGGCACCATCAACAAATAACATATTAGCTTCGTCATCGGTTTCAATTCGTACACTTGTATCATCACTACGATCATTAAAAGCAATTTCGGAGTTACTTCCATTTTCCCGCATTTCTATCATTTCTCTCCCTCCAGCTGCGAAATTTAAAATATCATTAGAGCTTCTCCAAAATCCTGTGTCTGGATCTGCTTGCCACGCAAACAATGGAGTGGTCAGTGAACCTTGATTGTGAGCTCTGATGCTACCATCGCTCATTACAGAAAGACGATCGGTACCACCTGTACTTACCGTGAGTTGATCTGCAGCAGAACGGTAAATTCCAGTATTAACATCACTTGTAAATGAAAAAGAAGGTCGACTATTTGTTCCTGTTCCAGAAGCTTCAATTTGACCATTGGTGTTCATAGTGGCAACTGCGGTTCCGTTGGCAGCGATAACTACATTTTGGTTATCTGATGTTCCAATATAATTTTGTCCGGCACCTGTTCCTGGGGTCGTACCAGCATTACCTTCTAGCTCCCAGTCGTCGTCGTCGAAACCTAACGATACCCAATTTGATCCATCCCAATAAAAGTAACCAGGACCGGTTGTTCCGTTTGTATTGTATACCAATAAGCTTTCTGTACTTCCTCCTGTAACAGGAGCTATCGTGCTCAAATTAGTTATGTTAACACGTGGAATTAGCATTCCTTTATCTGTTGCTGTTACATCTAGTATGGAACCGTCTCCGGGTGTTAGTGTATTAACTCCCACTTGGGAATAGAAAACGGTGGTTAGAGAAAAAAATAAAATAAAAAAGAAAGCTTTTTTAATAGAGTTGGCGGAGTAATTGTAGATCATAAATTAGTAGGAATTAAATTAATTCTATTTGGGTTGTGAAAATCAATCGATTACAAAATTCGTTAAATTCACAGGACAAAAATAAAATTTTATCGATAAAAAGCAAATTATTATCGATAAACTACCGAAAAAATTATTAACATTTATGTAAAACGCTAATAATAAGTTAATTATATTTCACAAAAAAACCTTCCAAGTAGTTACTTGAAAGGTTTTTTATATATCTATGTTTTCTAAATTAAATTCCCTGGCCTACAATTCTCCACGTAAATTTTGAATTAGAAGCGCCTTCAGAAAATTCTTTAACCCAAAAGCCTTTACTTGATCTATTGGTAACATACACGCCATTGTTTTCTCCTTCTAGTTGGATATATACTTTCAATGGGTGATCTGAATCAACGATGATGTGTTTAGATAATTCTGGGTCAATGTTAATTTGAGCAACGCCATTTTCTAAGGCGCCATTCCCAGAATCTTTGAAGATCAATTTTTCAGGTTCTGTATCTAACGTTTTAGTGTAATCAATCTTATCTGTAATATCAATTACAGAAGGTCCTGATAGGGCTTGGGCATTTACTGATGTATTGAAACATAAGCAAACGAAAAGAATAACGGGGGTCAAGTATCGTTTTGTCATAAGTACTACGTAATTTGGATATTCAAATATAATACAACATTAAGATAAAATGCAAAAATATTCGATGAAATACGCAAAATGAAATCATTTCAAATTATATGTAATACAATACCTACAAAACTATATACTTATTGAACGTAGTCTAAATAAAAACCACCCTGCCATCTTTTGGTAGGGTGGTTTTCAATATTTTGTTAATGGTTGTTCGCTAAGTTATCTCTTAGCAATACGTTTAGTAATCGTACCTGCTTCTGTGGTCACTTGTACAAAGTACATCGCACTCTCTAAGTTAGATAGATCCATAGTAAGCTG
>Ga0316208_1002293_pt1 | contig 15815 bp, 22 predicted proteins | sample 3monopyrite_MG_FD_204944 | JGI IMG/M metagenome (GOLD analysis project Ga0316208, IMG submission 204944) | Microbial mat bacterial communities from mineral coupon in-situ incubated in ocean water Damariscotta River, Maine, United States -... | ecosystem: Environmental > Aquatic > Marine >...
TGTAAGTGAGCATTTTGAGTTAGTTTTCAACGCAGTCATTTAGCTTCTCGTTATTCGAGATTATCTGACCTGGAGTTTTTGTGCTTTCGCGTACTCTTCTGCGGTATACGTTTTAATGGTTAACGCATGCACTTCACCGTTGGTGATTTTGTCACCTAACGTGGCATAAACTTTTTGCTGTTTTTTCACTAATGACAAACCATCAAAAATGTCACCAATTACGACAGCTTCAAAATGGCTGCCATCTCCCTGAACTTTTACTTCGCAGTCGGGTAATCCTGCCTGAATCATTGTTTGTACGTCTTCCGGGGTCATAAATATCACCAAATTTCATTAATTAAATTTGAAAGTAGCAGCGCCACTTTTAAAGTGCGCTATTGTAGCGCGAGAGACGGTTAGCGGATACGGCTAAAATGCGGTTTAATCGCCAAAATTATGGCTAAATATGATGAATTATGCCCAGATTTTTACCAATTCCGGAAAAAGGCAATAAATAGAGGACAGGCTTAGTTATTCGAGGGGCAATATCTTCAACAAACCACTAATTTCAACAATATCTTTCATTTGTTGGGGCAAATTTGAGAATAAAAGAGACAAATTGGCAGTGTTAGCCAATTGAATAACTTCGATCAATAAGGCGACACCCGCACTGTCACTACGGGAAACTGAAGCAAGATCGATGGTGATATTTTCACCTTCAATCGAAGGAAATAACTCGACAAATTGCTTTGAAATTGCAGGCACGGTAGACATTGAGAGTTCCCCCTCGATGACATAGTGTCCCTGAGCTTGTTTCAATATGGTTGGCTGCATTTTATTTTTTATCAGCTGAATCTTTATTAATAAAACTATCCACAAAACGGCTAATCAATTTTTCTAAAACCAGAGAACTTTGAGTTAGTTTTAATTTATCATTATTCTTTAGATTTTCTTCATCACCACCTGGCTCAAGACCAATGTATTTTTCACCCAGCAAACCGGCAGTATAAATACTTGCGGAGGTATCTTTGGGTAATGTGCTGTACTGACTTTCAATACGAATTTTAACCACTGCCTCAAAGGTTTTTGCATCAAAGGCAATGTCACTGACTCGCCCGATAAGCACACCGGCCATGGTGACGGGAGATTTTACTTTTAAGCCGCTGGCATCATCAAAGTTTGCGATGATTTCATAGCCATCATCATTATTATAAATATTCAAATTGCTGACCTTCATTGCCAGCATAAATAAGGCGGCCAGGCCTGCTGCAACAAATAAACCAACTAAAATTTCTGTTTTTCTTGTGTTCATCATCCAGACCTCAGAACATGATTGCTGTAAGAATAAAATCTAAACCTAATATTGCTAATGATGAATGTACAACCGTTCGGGTTGTTGCACGGCTCACGCCTTCTGATGTGGGTATTGCATCATAACCTTCGAAAAGAGCAATCCAGGTAACAACAACACCAAAGACAATACTCTTAATTACACCATTCAAAATATCATCATAAAGATCAACACTGGCTTGCATTTGCGACCAGTAAGCACCTTCATCAACGCCTAATAAACCTGAACCAACGAAAGCGCCACCCATAACGCCTACCGCACTAAATAGTGCAGCCAATAAGGGCATGGAAATAAAACCAGCAAGGAAACGTGGCGTAAGCACTCTACCAATAGGATCAATTGCCATCATTTCCATGGCAGAAAGCTGTTCTGTTGCTTTCATTAAACCAATCTCAGCCGTTAAGGCTGAACCCGCCCGACCAGCAAATAATAAAGCAGCAACAACGGGACCAAGCTCTCGTACTAAAGATAATGACACCATCACGCCCAATGCTTCTTCTGCACCAAAATCTACAAGGGTATTATAACCTTGCAGACCTAACACCATGCCAACGAACAAACCCGACACTAATATAATCAGTAAAGATAAAACACCGACAGAATACATTTGCTGAATAACAAGTTGGAATCGCGTTAGCATACTGGGAACACCAGCAACTATTTGGGCAAACAGAATGTGTGCCCGGCCAAGTCGTTCAAAAAAGCTGATTCCACTCTGGCCAAGTTGTTGAATAAAATTAAGCATATCTTTTACTTGTTTCCTGCCGACAGCAAATCTTCAGCGTAATCTATTGCAGGATAATGGAAAGGTACGGGCCCATCAGGTAACCCATTCATAAATTGTTGCGCCCACTCAGAACCTGACTCTCGTAAAGCTTCTGCACTTCCCTGAGCGACGACTTTACCACCCGATAACAAAAAGATAGTATCTGCAATCGATGATGCTTCTTCAATATCATGTGAAACAACAATACTGCTTAAATCAAGCGCATCATTCAATTCACGAATTAAACGAACTAACACACCCATAGAAATAGGATCCTGGCCGGTAAAAGGTTCGTCATACATCATCATCATTGGATCAAGTGCAATGGCTCTTGCCATGGCAACCCGCCGCGCCATGCCACCGGATAACTCACTTGGCATTAAATCTCGCGCGCCACGTAAACCAACGACTTCAAGTTTCATGGTGACTAACGTGCGAATCATGTTTTCTGATAGTTGAGTATGTTCACGAATAGGAAAAGCAATGTTATCGTAGACATTCATATCTGTTAACAATGCGCCGTTCTGGAATAACATGCCCATGCGTTTGCGTAATTGAAACAAAGCAGAACGATTTAATTTAGTCACTTCAATACCATCAACTTTAATTGTCCCTGTTAATGGTGAGATTTGACCGCCTATTAAACGTAATAAGGTGGTTTTACCTGTACCACTCGGCCCCATAATCGCAGTCACTTTTCCTCGCTCAATGTCCATATCGATGCCATCAAAGATCATACGATTGCCACGAGCAAAACTAAGGTTACGGATTTCAACTAATGGTGAAGTTGTAGATGTATCTGTCATGCCTTAATTGTTACCCAGCTATTACTTAATTGCTACAGCAAATTTAAAATAATATCGGCATTACGTAGCACTTCTAACGACGGAGATGTAGATGTAGATGTCCCACCAAAACACAATACCGAAACACGCTCTTCAGTTGATACGCTCAAACAACCTTCAATAATTTTTCGTAAGGCGGCCATATCGATGTTTTCTTCTTCAATGTGTGTAACAGCCAAAGAACCTCGATTTAAATTTTCATTGTTTCCTAACCTGCCATCCCATACTTCAGAAATATTTTCTTGTTTTAAAACATCACTTAATTCATCTGATAGTAAAGTCCCGCATTTATCAATGCAAACAGGCGCTATTATCCTTGCCATATTTAAGTGCTTTTGCACTAAGGTAATATCAATGTTCTGTTTAATTTTAAAAACAAACCCCAGACAAAAGTCACCTAAGTTTTTCGCTTGCTCTAATGCCGATGTAAAACGTGATTCATCATTTAAAATATCATAAGGTATTTCTAAAATAAAACGAAAAGTATCAGAAACCTCGTCATTCCACTCCGGTAATTCATCATTATTAATCCAGCGAGCTGCAGAAACATAAACCACAGGAAATTCATTGGAATAAAACCCAAGTTGCCATTCTTCTGGCAAATCTTCTGAATAAAAATCATTTAACCAGGCTGGATGATTCCAGTCACATGCGCCTATCAGCACACGATGTGTATCTACAGACATATTACATCCTTAAAAATTTTCTAAAACACGTGTTATTTTCTATTATATGAAATAAAATTAACCATTAGCAGCCACTATTATGTCAAATTATGGGCAATGTAATTCAATTTAAAAAACCTAATTTGAAAGATGCACATAAAGGTCGCACTTTATGTAAGAGTGGTTTTCATAAATGGCAAGTAATCGAAACCCCATTTGATGTAAAAAAAGGCAAAATGCTAACAACGTATCGTTGTTCACGTTGTGGTAAAACAAAAACAGAAAGTAAATAGATATTATGCCCGACAATACAGCACCACCATTCAAAAATTTTATTCTAATTATTTGCCTGACTTTTCTTTCAGCCTGCGCAAGCTTACCTAACGGGCCCTCAGAAAATGATCCACTCGAATCATACAACCGTGCCATGTTCGGTTTTAATGAAGGACTCGATAAGTATTTACTTAAACCCGTCGCAGAAGGTTACGATACGGTCATGCCCGACCCGGTAAAAACGGGCATCTCAAATTTTTTTAGCAATATTGGTGATTTATTTGTCATTATTAATGACTTATTACAGTTCAAATTCACTCAGGCCATTGCCGATACCAGCCGATTTTTCTTCAATACGACTCTCGGTTTATATGGTCTTATCGATGTTGCAACTCCAATTGGCTTACAAAAGCATCATGAAGATTTTGGCCAAACCCTTGCAACATGGGGCGTTGGATCAGGTCCTTATATTGTACTCCCGTTTTTTGGTGCAAATACCTTACGTAGTTCAGGTGGCCTCTTAGTTGAAAGTATTTATGATCCTGTTTATAACATTAAAGATAGAACTACGCGTGACGCTACCATCTCATTAGACGCAATTGATACCCGCTATAAATTATTAAGTGCAAACCGTGTAGCTGAACAAGCTGCATTAGATAAATATACTTTTATTCGTGATGCCTATTTGCAACACCGAAAAAATCTGATTTTTGACGGCAATCCGCCTGAAGAAAAGTACAACCCGTTACCAAAATCAGATGCAGAAGACCTCGAGCTAGAATTAGAACTTGGCCTTTAATAACCTAAATTAATTTAACATTAAAGAGAAAAGACGTTGGAACAAAATATTTTACTTTCTATACTGGCGATTATTGCTGGCTTTGGTTTATTAGTTTGGGCGGCGGAACGATTTGTTCATGGTGCTTCCGCCATAGCAAAAAATCTTGGTGTCCCGCCTCTTATTATTGGTTTGACCATCGTTGGTATTGGTACGTCTGCACCTGAAATTCTTATTTCTATCATCGCCGCTTATCAGGGCAATCCTGCTTTAGCTGTGGGTAATGCGCTTGGGTCTAATATCACTAATATCGCTTTAGTATTAGGTATCACCGCCATGGTCATGCCTTTAACAGTGAAGTCAGAAACACTGCGCCGCGAATATCCCATCATGTTTATTATCATGCTGGTTGCTCTCATTCTAATTATTGATGAACACTTAGGTCGACTAGATGGACTTATTTTGATTTCTGGATTATTCGCAATGATGTTGTGGATGGTCGTACAGGGGAAAAAAGCAAAACGTGACCCAATGGAAACAGAATTTGAGCAGGAGATTCCTAAAATTTCCACTCAAAAAGCCCTGCTGTGGCTTTTGATAGGCTTTATATTACTCATTATCAGTTCACGTGGTTTAGTCTGGGGTTCAATAAACATTGCGAAAGCCGCTGGTATCAGTGATCTGGTAATTGGTTTAACCATAGTCGCGGTTGGTACAAGTTTACCTGAACTTGCCGCCTCCATAGCGAGCGCATTAAAGAAAGAACATGATATAGCAATTGGTAATATTCTTGGTTCCAATATGTTTAATCTTTTAGCCGTGCTTGGAATACCCGGGCTGGTAAGACCCAGCATGATTGATAGCGCAATTCTCTCACGTGACTTTCCGTTTATGATCGGCTTAAGTATCGCCTTGTTTGTTATGGCATACGGGTTTAAAGGTGAAGGCCGGGTTACTCGCATTGAAGGTGGTTTGTTAGTGGGTGGTTATATTAGCTACATGTTAGTGTTATATTACACCGCTATTATTTAATCCATATTAGGAGAATTCATCATGGAACAACTTGATATTCAAGCATCAAAAATTAAATGTGGTGGCTGTGTTGCTAACATAGAAAAAGGTCTGGATAACTTTGCCGGAGTTACTGATGTTAAAGTAGACATAGAAAGTAATGTTGTTAGCATTAAAGGGAATGAGCTTGATAAAGCAGTTATTGAAAATAAATTATCTGAATTGGGTTTCCCAGCGGTTTAAATCTAATTCCCTTTCACAATTTTATCAATCGCCACTAACTCAGATAAAAAGCTTTCTAAGTTAGATATTTTTAGTGCGCTAGGCCCATCACATTTCGCGTCTGCCGGGTTGGGGTGCGCTTCTAAAAAAAGACCTGCAATTCCAACTGCAATACCCGCGCGTGCTAATTCGGAAACTTGATCACTTCGTCCACCGGATGCTGCACTGGTTGAGTCTCTTTGTTGTAACGCATGTGTTACATCAAAAATAACTGGCACATCATCTGTTAATTTTTTCATTACACCAAAACCTAGCATATCAACCACTAAGTTGTCGTAACCAAAGTTTACTCCCCTTTCACAGATAATGAGCTTATCGTTTCCTGATTCTTTAAATTTATCAACAATATTAACTATTTGACCGGGGCTTAAAAACTGAGGCTTTTTAATATTAATAACTTTATTGGTTTTTGCTAAAGCAATAACTAAATCAGTTTGTCTTGCTAAAAAAGCCGGTAGTTGTAAAACATCAACCACTTCTGCCACTTCTTCAGCTTGCCATGGTTCATGTACATCAGTAATGATGGGTACGTTGTAGGTATCTTTTACTTCTTGAAGCATTTTAAGTCCGTCTTTTAAACCGGGCCCACGAAAAGAATGAATAGAGGAACGATTGGCTTTATCAAAACTGGCTTTAAAGACATAAGGAACACCTAACTTTTTGGTAACCCTGATATATTCTTCACACGACTGTAAGGCCAGCTCTCTTGACTCCAATACATTAATCCCACCAAATAGCACAAAGTTAGAACCATTGCTGACATTAATTTCTGTTGTGATCTGAACCATAAGAAGTAAACCTTATATTAAGTATATTTTCTAATTTAAAAATAATAGCAAAGTTTTAAACAACGCCAGCTTGTAACAGTTGGCTCATATTAATTGCCCCAACTAATAACCCATTGCTGTCTGTAACCGGCAAGGTAGAAATTTTATGCTGCTCCATAATTTCTACGGCCTCAACAGCAAGTTGATTATTTTCCACCACACTGAATTTTTTAGACATGACGTCATAAATTGATACTGATTTAATATCCAGGTCGCGATCTAAACACCGTCTTAAATCACCATCAGTAAAAACACCTGTTGGTTTATTACTGGCATCTACAATAACCACAAAACCCAGCGCACCAGAGGAAATAATAAATAAAGCATCTTTAATAGAAACGTCGTTAGAAATAACCGGTGCATTATTAAGCGTTGTCATAATATCTGAAACACTAATCAGCAACTTGCGCCCTAATGTGCCATGCGGGTGTGTTTCAGCAAAATCGTTTTCTGTAAAGCCACGCGCATTTAATAGGCAAACGGCCAGGGCATCGCCAAAAACCAAATTAAGTGTTGTACTTGAGGTTGGCGCTAAACCCAAAGGACAGGCTTCCTCAGGAACAGAGGTATCTATGACATGATCTGCATATTGGGCAAGCGGTGAGTCAACTTCCCCTGTCATTGCAATCAGTTTAATTCCGTTACGCTTTATATATGGCATAACCCGCAAAAGCTCTTCACTTTTACCGGACTGCGATATGCCAATAACAATATCGTCTTTAGTCAGCATACCAAGATCGCCATGCCCTGCTTCTGCGGGGTGAACAAAAAATGCTGGCGTTCCGGTGCTCGCCAATGTTGCCGCAATTTTATTGCCTATATGTCCTGACTTACCCATTCCCATAACAATAACGCGACCGGGGGGAACGGCTTTTTTTATCAGTTCTACTGTATTACTAAAATCTTCATTGAGCTTTTCTTTACCCGATTTCAGTGCCGTGATTTCAATATCAAATGTTTTTTTTGCTAGTTCCAGATGTTTAGTCATAGTTTATTATTCGCTTATATATTCTCTTACCCGCAACAGGCTAAACATTTTGCCCCAAATATTGGCTGCATTCAATCAAGTCGGATTAGGTGTTATCTTACCCTGATATTGCGTTAGAATAAGCTAAAATATCAAAAATAAAATATTGGCAAACAACCCATGAGCTTCAGTATTGTAATTCCCGCACGCTTTGCATCCACTCGTTTACCGGGTAAATCTTTGCGTGATATTTGTGGCAAAACAATGATAACGCGTGTTATTGAGCAAGCACATAAAAGCCAGGCAGAAGAAGTGATTGTCGCTACCGACTCAAAAGAAGTGGCAGATGCCATTTCCGGGATTGATGTGCAAGTTTGCATGACTCGAGAAGATCATCAGTCAGGCACAGAACGCTTATCTGAAGTCATCACTCAGCTCGGTTTTGATGACGATAAAATTTTAATCAATTTGCAGGGTGACGAGCCTTTAATGCCGCCTGTTTGTTTAGACCAAATTGGCCAGGCACTTGAAAAAGACAACAAGATTAAAATGGCGACGCTTTGCACACCATTGTTAGAAATCGAAGAACTCTTTAATCCACATGCCGTTAAAGTTGTACGTGATGTGAATGACTTCGCGCTTTATTTTACCCGAGCCGCCGCTCCCTGGTCTCGTGACTGTTTCAATGAAAAGCCCCGAAAAATGCCGAAGGATCAAAGTTATCAGCGACATATTGGGCTATATGGCTATCGCGCAGGCTTTATTCGTCAATACTTAGAGTGGCAACCCAGCAATCTAGAAAAAACGGAATCTTTGGAGCAACTGCGTGTCCTGTATTACGGGGAACGCATTAAAGTGATTACAGCAGAAATACCGCCAGGGCCAGGTGTCGATACTCAGGAAGATTTAAACCGTGTTTGCGAAATTTTGTCCAAACAAAAATGAGACTAAAATAATAATGAAAAAAATACTCGAAAAAGCCACCAAGATTAAACTACTCATATTTGATGTTGATGGTGTACTCACCGATGGCAGCTTATTCATAGGAGATGATGGTCAGGAATACAAAGCCTTCAATTCAAAAGATGGGCTAGGCATGAAAATGCTACAGCAAACAGGCGTTAAGATTGCCATTATCACTGCGCGGAGTTCTAACGTTGTCACTCAACGCATGCAAAATCTGGGCATTAAACACGTTTATCAGGGGCAATCTGAAAAATTACCTGCTTTTGAAAAAATATTAACTGAGCTAGATTTAAGCAACGAACAAGTCGCCTATATAGGAGATGATGTGGTCGATTTACCGGTAATGTTAAAAGTAGGGTTGTCCATAACTGTTGCAGATGCACACCACTTAGTGAAAGATCATGCCCATTGGCAAACTTCAAATACCGGTGGTCGTGGTGCAGCACGTGAAGTTTGTGAACTCATTATGCAGGCACAAGGTTCACTTGATGCGCAATTCAATCAATATCTTGGTGAAACAGTTTAAGTGGGAAAACTGCATTACTTAACGGCCCTTCTGCTGATTATTTTACTTGCGATTGCGAGTGGCTGGGTATTTGAATCGATAGAAAAAAATCCCATCCTGAGCAAGAAGAAACTGCGGCATGATCCTGATTATTTTCTGAAAAATTTTACCGCGACAACGATGGATAAATCAGGAAAACCTGCCTACAAAGTGAGGGCTGCACACCTCGAACATTACCCCGATAATGACAGCATGAAGATGCAACAGCCCTTTTTTACATTTTATGAAAAAAATATAAAGGCATGGACAGTACAGGCAAATGAGGCCATCGTTTTACAAAAGAAGGATCAAATTCATTTAAAGGGCGACGTTATCCTTAATCAAATTTCTCTGGATAAAAATAACCCACCTATCCGCTTAACCGCAGAACAACTCACCATCGAACCAAAACGAAATATCGCCCATACCCGCTCAGACATTAAACTATATAAAGGTAAGAATACGATTCAGGCCATTGGTATGCGCGCCGATATGAGTAAAAAACGCATTGAGTTCCTCTCTAAAACACGGAGTCATTATGTTATACCGGCAAAATAAGTGGCTCGTTTTCGCGCTGTTAAACTTAATGATTAGCTCAATTTATGCCGCGAGCCAAACGCAAATCATTGACATTAAAGCGCACTCTCTTTTGCTTGATGAGAAAAAAGGCATTAGCAAATATGAAGGGCAGGTTTTATTCACGAAAGGCACTCTTATTATTAAAGCCGATACCGTGACGCTTTATTATGATGGTAATACGCTAACCAAAGCACTCATCACCGGTTCTCCCGCGGATGTGCAGCATCAACCCGATAATGAAGCTAAAGTACATTCTCAGGCAAATAAAATGGAATATTTGGTCGCTGAAGAGCGATTATTTTTAAACGGTCAGGCTTTTGTTGATCAGGGTGATCGTCATTTCAGTGGTGAATCCATTGAATATGACACCCGACAACGCATTATCACCGCATCGGGTAATCCAGCGACTACGGCAAAGCCAGAAAATGCAAAAAATAATCCACCAAAGGGACGTGTCCATGTCATCATTGGTCCAGTTGAAGATGCGGAAGAAAATGAAAACAGTGATGCACAATAGAAAAAGAGTCATAAAAGATAAACAATAAAATATGAGTGAAGCAATTAATATTTTAAAAGCCGATAACCTTTGTAAAAGTTACAAAGGACGACAGGTTGTACAAGGCGTTTCAATGGAGATTCGCAGTGGCGAAGTCATTGGCTTACTCGGGCCCAATGGCGCGGGTAAAACAACCTCTTTTTACATGGTTGCCGGCCTTGTCGAAGCAGATAAAGGCTCAATTACACTCGGTGATAAAGATATTACTCATTACCCCATGCACCAACGCGCCCGCCTGGGGATTGGTTATTTGCCACAAGAAGCCTCTGTTTTTCGTAAATTGTCTGTCACAGATAATATTTTGGCGATATTACAAACCCGAAAAGAACTCAGCAGCATTGAGCAAGAACAAAAATTAGAAGACTTGTTAGAAGAACTTCATATTGGCCATATTCGAAATGGACTCGGCATGAGCTTGTCAGGAGGTGAACGACGCCGTGTTGAAATAGCCCGCGCTTTAGCCACTGACCCTCGATTTATACTTTTAGATGAACCTTTTGCCGGCGTTGACCCTATTTCAGTACGTGATATTCAGTCCATTATTCAGCATTTAAAGGAACGCGATATTGGTGTCCTAATCACTGACCATAATGTTCGGGAAACACTGGGTATTTGCGAACGCGGTTACATCATGAATGCAGGGGAAGTGATTGCCAGTGGCAAACCCGATATTTTACTTGAAGATCAAAAAGTACGCGAGGTCTACCTTGGTGAAAACTTTAAATTATAAAAGACTGATCTATCTCAAAAACTCTACTACACATTCTGCCAAAATAAGCTAAAATTAAACTAGGTCCGGTTATATTGATATGAAGGTCCGGCACTTATAATTACTATATGAAACAAGCACTCCAATTCCGATTAGGTCAAAATTTGACCATGACCCCGCAGCTACAACAGGCTATCCGCTTGTTGCAATTGTCTACGCTCGAATTAAACACAGAAATTCAGGATGCTCTCGATTCCAATATGATGTTGGAAGTCGGTGACGAAGGTGAAAATGCGTCTGCCCCTGCTGAAAATAATGATGCCGCTAAAAACGAAAAAGTTGAAGCAACGGAATCGAGCGGTGAAAGTAATTTAGAGGCAGCGTCTGATGTTGCCGCATCCGAAACCATGCCGGATGATTTACCCGTTGATACCTCATGGGATGATATTTACGATTCCATTTTACCCGGCACAACCTCGGCAGCTTCTACGTCTTATAGTGCAGACGAGCAACCCGAAGTTTATACCTCAAGCACAGAAAACCTGCATGATCGTTTGCGTTGGCAACTAAAGATGACCCCTTTCACTGAACTCGATGCCGCGATTGCCGAAGTCATTGTTGATGAAATTAATGATGATGGATTTCTACAATCATCCATCGAAGATATCACCGCGTCACTATCTCAACTTGATGGTGATACCGAAGTTGAGACCGATGAGGTTGAAGCGGTTTTAAAACAAATTCAAAATTTTGATCCTGCCGGTGTCGGTGCCCGTAATTTGCGCGAAAGTATTTCTATCCAGCTTCACCGCCAGTCAAATGATGTTGATTTACGTGAATATGCCATTGCCTTAGTGGATAACTATTTTGATATGTTAGCTAACCGTGAATATCCACAACTCATGCGTAAGCTCAAAATCTCTGAAGAAGATCTAAAAGATGTGATTCAACTGATTCAAAGCATGAACCCGCGTCCGGGTGGGCAGGAAAATGTTAATAAAGCAGAATACATCATCCCCGATGTTACCGTTAAAAAAGTAAATAACACCTGGAAGGTCGAATTGAATTCAGATGCGGCGCCAAAGTTACGCATTAATTCATCCTACGCCAACATGATTAAAGATGTAAAAAACAGCGACGATAACTCATCAATGAAAAATCATTTGCAAGAGGCGCGCTGGTTTATCAAGAGTTTATTAAGTCGCAATGAAACCTTACTTAAAGTTGCACACTGCATTGTAGAACGACAAAAAGAGTTTCTTGAACACGGCGAAGAAGCCATGAAAGCACTGGTACTGCATGACATTGCAGAAGCCGTTGAGATGCATGAATCAACTATTTCCCGCGTCACCACAAAAAAATATATGCATACCCCACGCGGTATCTTTGAATTAAAGTATTTCTTTTCCAGCCATGTTAGTACAGCAAGTGGAGGGGAATGTTCGGCAACTGCGATTCGCGCATTAATTAAAAAACTGATAGCGGCTGAGATGCCAAAAAAACCTTTGAGTGATAATAAAATAGCAATCATCCTCGAAGAACAGGGAATTAATGTTGCGCGGCGAACGGTCGCTAAATATAGAGAGTCACTCGCGATTCCACCATCAAATGAACGCAAACGGCTCGCTTAACCGTATCTAAAGGAGAAAACTATGCAATTAAATATTACAGGACACCATGTTGAGGTTACGGATTCTTTAAAAGCTTATGTAGCAGAAAAACTTGAACGCCTCGAAAAGCATTTTGACCACGTCAATAACGTCCATGTAATTCTAAGTGTAGAGAAACAACGACAAAAATCTGAAGCCACTGTCAATATTAGCGGCGCAAGTTTATTTGCCGATTGTACAAATGACGATATGTATGCCGCAATTGATTCCATGGCTGACAAGCTTGATCGTCAAATCAAAAAGCATAAAGAAAAGCTCAAAGATCATCACCGTCAGGAAGGTAGTAATATTAAACATCAACAGCCAGTTACAGAAGATGAAGAGTAAGGACAGCTCAACTTATGCAATTATCAGAACTCATTAATGTTAATCGTATAAGAAACGATATTGATGTTAAAAGTAAAAAACGTGCTCTCGAGGAATTAAGCAATCTGGTTGCGCAGAATCAATCTCAGCTCGATGCAAGCGAAATCTTTGACAGCTTAATTTCTCGTGAACGTTTAGGTGCAACTGGCGTGGGGCATGGTATTGCCATACCTCATGGCCGGATAAAAAACTGTAAAAATATTACCGGTGCTTTTATTCAGCTTAAAGAAGGCATTGATTTTAATACCTCAGATAATCAACCTGTTGATATGTTATTCGCATTAATTGTTCCGGAAGAATCAACTGATGAACATTTGCAGGTGCTTGCACAACTCGCGTCCATGTTCAGCGCTGAAGACTTTCGTCAAAAGTTACGAAAAAGCAATAACAACGAAGATACTTACCAACTCTTAACCAGCTGGCAAAAATCTGACTGATTATGAATAACGATCTCACTATTCGTGATTTCATACAAAGTCATGGCGAAAGACTGGGATTATTTTGGAAAGCCGGTCAGGATGGTGAAAATCGATTACTTCAAAGTGAACGATCAGAAGCCGGTGTACCGGTTGCCGGTTATCTGAATCTGGTTAAACCCAATCAGGTTCAGGTGCTTGGGCCAGAAGAAGTCGAATACCTTTCCCAACTCAAAAGTAACTCACACAAAGATGCCATGTCACGTTTATTTAAATGTGAACCGGCGATGATTATTTTTGCCAGCATTACAGACAGCAATGAAATTAACAGTGATTTCATTGAAACAGCGAATCAAAGCAATACACCTGTACTCTATACCCACTTAAGCAGTAAAGAACTCACCGAATTATTGCAACATCATCTCGGCCGCCTGTTAGGTGATAGTGAAATTATGCATGGCGTCTTTATGGAAGTCATGGGTATCGGGGTTTTACTCACGGGCCCGAGCGGTATCGGTAAAAGTGAACTTGCACTCGAACTCATTAGTCGTGGTCACCGACTCATCGCCGATGATGCCCCCGAATTTAGACGCAGCGCACCCGATACCATTCGAGGCCGTAGCCCTGCTTTGTTAAAAGATTTTTTAGAAGTTCGTGGATTAGGTATTTTAAATGTACGTGCGATGTTTGGTGATGCCTCCATTGTGGAAACAAAACGATTACGATTGATCGTGCATATCGATACCATATCCGATGACACACTGTGGGAAATAGACAGGATTGGTGGTTCACAACGTAAAAAATCGATTCTGGAAGTCGACATCCCGGAAGTTAAAATCCCTGTCGCTCCCGGACGAAACGTTGCCGTCATCATAGAGGCTGCCGTTCGCAACCATGTTCTTTATTTAAATGGCTATAATGCAGCAGATGACTTTATTAACCGCCAACAAAAGCTCATTGACAGTGACTAAGCCTTTCTTGTGCTATGCTGTAGTCAATAAATAATAAAAAAGAACGCACAGACATAATATGAAACTGGTCATCGTTAGCGGGCTTTCCGGCTCAGGCAAAAGTATCGCATTACAGGTGCTCGAAGACCTTGAGTATTACTGCATCGATAATTTACCCATCAACATGCTCGAAGCATTAACAAAAGAAATAACCGCTGCTAAACATGAATATGTTGCCATTGGTATTGATGCACGGAATGTCGCGACAGAACTTGGGCGTTTTCCTGAACAAATTAAACAGCTGGAAAAAAATAATATTGATTGTGAGATATTTTTTCTCGAAGCCAGTAATCTGGCTCTCATAAAACGCTTTAGTGAAACACGCCGTAAGCATCCACTGAGCAATCAGGAAGTGCCTCTGAACGAAGCAATTATTCAGGAACGTTATTTACTCGAACCCATATCATCAAAAGCGGACCTACGTCTCGATACCAGCGCAACTAACGTTCATCAATTACGCGATATTATTAAAGCGCGTGTGCAAAAGGCCGATAATCAAAGTATATCTATTATGTTTGAATCCTTTGGCTTTAAACATGGTGTACCGGTTAATGCAGATTTCGTTTTCGATATTCGCTGTCTGCCAAATCCACACTGGGTTCCGGAGCTAAGAACGTCAACCGGCTTTGACGATCCTGTGATTGACTACCTTGATCAGCACAAAGATGTAGATGAAATGTTAAATGATATTATGAGTTTTACGGATAAATGGATCCCACATTTTGAAGCGGATAATCGCAGCTATATTACGATTGCGATTGGTTGTACCGGTGGTCAACATCGCTCTGTTTATCTGGTAAATAAACTTGCCAAGTTAACCAAAAATAAACACAATAACGTCCTTTCAAGGCACAGGGAAATTTCGTAATGGTTGGCTTGCTTGTCATTACTCACAACAACGTCGGCGGCGCACTTTTTGATGCCGCGATATCGGTATTGGGAAGTTGTCCCCTGCCCTTTGAAATTCTACCTGTTTCTCAAAATTGTGATCCGGAAGAACGCTTACAAAAAGCACAATCCATTTTAGAAAAATTGCATCCAACAAATAATGGTGTATTGGTGATCACGGATATGTATGGCTCAACGCCCAGTAATATCGCAACACGTTTAGCCACAAATAACGTGACGATAGTGACAGGTATCAATCTACCCATGTTAGTCCGCGTAATGAACTACCCCGATCTCTCGCTGGAAAAACTCGCTAACAAAGCTGTTAGCGCAGGTCAAACCGGCGTGATTATTGTCGAAAAATCTT
>Ga0316208_1002294_pt1 | contig 15813 bp, 12 predicted proteins | sample 3monopyrite_MG_FD_204944 | JGI IMG/M metagenome (GOLD analysis project Ga0316208, IMG submission 204944) | Microbial mat bacterial communities from mineral coupon in-situ incubated in ocean water Damariscotta River, Maine, United States -... | ecosystem: Environmental > Aquatic > Marine >...
ACCAGATCGCCACAGAACCACAATTGGTCATTGGCCTGATCAAACTTAATCAGATGCAACAGCGCTTGTAGTTCATCAAAACAGCCTTGAATATCACCAATGGCATAGACCGCCATGTAACCACTCCTGGTTTTTATTCGTTTACGGGGGGCACCTGCAACCAAAAGGTCACCGGGCCATCGTTCACCAGCGCCACTTTCATATCAGCGCCAAACTGGCCGGTTGCTACCTCCTCGTCACGCTGCTGTGCCCGCTCTGCCAGATAGGTGAACAAGCGGTCCCCCTCTGCCGGTGCCGCCGCCGGGGTAAAGCTGGGGCGGTTGCCTTTACGTGTATCCGCAGGCAAGGTGAATTGCGGCACCAGTAATAATTCGCCTTTTATATCTACAACACTGAGATTCATCCTGTCATCAGCATCAGCAAAGATGCGGTAGCTCAGCAGCCGTTCCAACAGCCTATCCGCCTGCGCCTCGGAATCACCACGTTCAACACCGACCAACACCAGCAGGCCACGATCAATCTGGGCGACTATTTCGTTATTGACAGTGACACTGGCCTCGCTGACACGCTGCAACAGGCCGATCACGCCAGCCGCACTGCCATACTGTCGGTGGCCGCTACCAGGGCACCACGAATGCTGACCTCACTGGCAGAGTGGCCGGCATCATCAATGATCTTCAGTTCAGCCTGCGGCCAGACCTGGTACAGATCCCAGGCGCTTTCTAGCGGGCAGACCATGTCATAACGGCCTTGGATAATGATGCCGGGGATATCACGCAGCTTATGGGCATCGCGCAGGATCTGATCTTGTTCGAGGAAAATGTTATTCACAAAGTAATGACATTCGATGCGGGCCAGACTCAGGGCGGTAAATGGATCAGCAAAGTGATCCACCACTGATTGAGATGGTTTCAATGTGGCACAACGGCCTTCCCACAGTGACCAGGCCTTGGCCGCAGCCATGCGCTCGACTTCGTTATCCGAGATCAAGTGACGATAATAGGCCTGCAACAAATCGCCATGTTCTGCTTCGGGAATTGGTTTGAGATAATCCTGCCAATAATCGGGAAAGATTCGTGAGGCACCCTCCTGATAAAACCAGTGGATCTCACGCGGCCGGCAAAGAAAGATGCCGCGCAGTATCAAACCCAACACCCGTTCTGAATGCCTTTCGGCATAGACCAAACCAAGTGTAGAGCCCCAACTGCCACCAAACACAACCCACTTATCAATGCCAAGTTTTTCGCGAATCAGCTCCATATCACTAACCAGCGCCTGTGTATTATTCTCTTTCAGTTCGGCATGAGGCGACGATCGGCCACAACCACGCTGGTCAAATAGAATGATGCGATATTTGTTCGGGTTAAAAAAACGGCGGTGATAGGCCTCACAGCCGGAACCGGGGCCACCATGAAGAAATACAACCGGGATACCCGAGGGGTTACCGCACTCTTCTACGTGCAGCTTATGCGGCGGTGCCACTGCAAAGGTGTGATTAACGTAGGCGTCGAGATGAGGGTATAGATCAGACATTGGGCTTATCCTTAAATCGGATTGAGTAGCCCAATATACAACCCCTCTCTCTAGATTGGGAGAGGGGTTGTAAAAACAACTATTATTTAGCGCTACGTGATACGCGTTTACGTTCGTTTTCGGTCAGAACTTTTTTGCGTAGACGAACGTGGTTCGGAGTGACTTCCACCAGTTCGTCTTCATCGATGAATTCCAGCGCCTGTTCCAGCGAGTGGACCACGGGTGGTGTTAACACCTGGGCCTCATCTGTACCTGAGGCACGAACGTTGGTTAGCTGCTTACCTTTCAAGGCATTAACCACCAGGTCATTATCACGTGAATGCAGACCGATGATCATGCCTTCGTATACTTCAGTACCGTGACCGATGAACATACGCCCACGCTCTTGCAAGTTGAAAAGAGAGTTGGTCAAGGCCTTACCTGGCGCATTAGCGATCATCACACCATTTTTGCGGGTGCCATATTCACCACGCTTGAACGGACCATAGTGATCAAAGACGCTGTAGATCAGGCCAGACCCCTGTGTCGCGGTCAGAAACTCGGTACGAAAACCGATCAGACCACGGGCCGGCATGATGTAATCCAAACGCACACGACCGTGGCCATCAGGCACCATGTTTTTCAGCTCTCCACCACGAGCGCCGAGTTTTTCCATCACGCCACCCTGATGCTGCTCTTCGACATCCGCGGTAACCTGCTCATACGGTTCCTGTGCTTCACCATCAATCTCACGGATAATAACTTCGGGGCGTGACACACCTAGCTCAAAACCTTCACGGCGCATGTTTTCAATCAATACCGACAGGTGTAATTCACCTCGACCAGAGACGCGGAATTTATCTGGATCGGAACCCTGCTCAACACGTAACGCCACGTTGTGGACCAGTTCCTGGTCGAGACGCTCCTTGATCTGACGCGAAGTGACAAATTTGCCATCCTTACCGGAAAAAGGTGAGTTATTGACCTGGAAGGTCATGCTTACGGTTGGCTCATCCACTGACAGTGGCGCCAGGGCTTCGACTGCATTGGGGTCACACAGGGTGTCTGAGATATTCAGCGGGTCCAGACCGGTAAAACAAACAATATCACCGGCTTGAGCTTCATCAACTTCAACACGCTCCAGCCCCATAAATCCGTACAGCTGCAGAATGCGACCATTGCGACGCTGACCCTCAGTATCCACCAGTGTGACCTGGGTGTTGTTCTTAACGCGGCCACGGGCAATACGACCGATACCGATTACACCGGTGTAGCTGTTGTAGTCGAGCTGTGAAACCTGCAGTTGGAAGGGATCTTCCAATTCAACCTGAGGTGGATGAACATGATCAACAACTGTTTGCAACAGCGCAGTCATATCGCCATCACGGACATCAGGGTCCATGCCAGCAAAACCGCTTAGGCCTGAGGCATAAACCACCGGGAAATCGAGTTGTTCATCGGTGGCGCCCAGACGATCAAACAGATCAAAGGTCTGATCCAGAGCCCACTCAGGACGTGCAGCCGGACGGTCGATCTTGTTCACCACCACAATAGGCTTGAGGCCACGGGCCAGCGCCTTTTCAGTCACAAACCGGGTTTGCGGCATCGGCCCTTCTACCGCATCTACTAACAACAGTACCGAGTCAACCATCGACAAGACACGCTCTACCTCACCACCAAAGTCGGCATGTCCTGGGGTGTCAACAATGTTGATGTGATACTCGCCCCATTTAATGGCGGTCGGTTTGGCCAGAATGGTGATGCCACGCTCTTTTTCCTGGTCGTTGGAGTCCATGGCGCGCTCGGCCAGCTGCACTCGGTCACCGAGAGTGTCGGACTGCTTTAGGAGTTGGTCAACCAGGGTAGTCTTGCCATGGTCAACGTGAGCAATGATGGCGATATTACGGAGATTCTCGATCACGGTGGGTGGGCCTCGGAAATTCAGAAAATGAGTAATGGAAAAACGACGCGCGATTATAGCCTAAAACCGATACTAACACCCGAATTTAAAGCCCCCATCCCCTGCGTCACAAAAATTTCATCGTTTTGCATCACAGCTGTCACCCAGAATGGCTATAACAACATCTATCTTTTGAATTGAGGTAACACATGAAATTCATTATCAAAGAATGGCCCAACCAAAGCGCTACGCTGATGACCGAAAATGGTTACAGCCTGGCCACCTTCAATACCCTGAGCGAGGCCCAGCGCGCCTGCGAGGAGTGGCACAAGACCTACGAAGCCCCCTGCCGTAAACAACCGGGGCCTGCGCCGACAGAGACAATTCGCGTTTAGCGGGAAACATAGAGTATGGCACACCTACGCGAATCCGTATCTAGCTTGCGGGCAGCAGGCAATCCAAAGGCCAGCGTGCCTTGGCCTGGATCGCTAGCGGTTCAGTCTGGCCAGACTGCAGGCGTAAACATCCAGCATAGGCGATCATAGCGCCGTTATCAGTACAGAATTCCGGGCGTGGATAGTAGAGCTGCGCACCATGTCCCTGAGTCAGTTCGGCCAACCGCTGACGCAGGCGCTGGTTAGCGCTGACCCCCCCGGCCAGCACTAGCCGTTTCAACCCGGTTTGCTCCAGCACCCGGCGACACTTGATGGCCATGGTCTCAACCACCGCCGCCTCAAAGGCGAGGGCGATGTCGGCCTTTGTCTGCTCGTCATCACCATTATCGGCCAAGGTGTTGACAGCAAAGGTCTTCAGGCCGCTAAAGCTGAAATCCAGCCCCGGGCGGTTGGTCATGGGGCGAGGAAAACGGAAACGCTGGGAATTACCCTGTTGAGCCAGTTTTGCGATAGCAGGACCACCGGGATAAGCCAGCCCCAACAGTTTGGCGGTCTTATCAAAGGCTTCACCAGCGGCGTCATCAACCGTATCGCCCAGCACCTGATACCGGCCAACACCATCGACCCGCACCAGCATTGTATGACCACCGGAAACCAACAGCGCAACAAAGGGAAACGCGGGCACCTCGTCCTCCAACATCGGTGCCAGCAGATGCCCCTCCATGTGATGCACAGCAACAGCAGGAACGCCCCAGGTCCAAGCCAAACTGCGGCCAATACTGGCACCCACCAGCAGTGCGCCAATCAGCCCCGGCCCGACAGTATAAGCAACACCATCTACATCGGCCTTTTTCAGACCAGCCTGCTGCAACACCTCATTAATAAGGGGCAAGGTCTTACGGATATGGTCACGCGAGGCCAACTCAGGCACCACACCACCATATTCCATATGCAGCTCAACCTGACTGTACAAGGCATGAGCCAACAGCCCCTTGTCACCATCATAGATAGCTATGCCGGTCTCATCGCAGGAGCTTTCAATTCCTAATACACGCATCTCAATAAATCTCCGTAAGTGCCGCTATTCTAACAGCCTAAACCAGCCGCACAGGCCAAGACAGAAAAGCTATATATTTCTATCAGTTGAAGTCTATAATGGCCAACTATTATCTGAAACAAGGTTCGAATACATCATGATCCGAGTCAGCGCTTTAACCAAAATTTTTGAGGGTGGCAACAAGGCCATCGACGACCTCTCGTTGGAGGTCGAACAGGGTGAGATTCTGGCACTGCTGGGCCCCAATGGCGCAGGTAAAACAACGACCATCCGCGTACTCACTACCCTCAGCGGTTTTGATGAAGGCAATGTGAAAGTCGCCGGCTTCAATGTTGACCAGGAACCCGAAACCGTTCGCCGTGCTATCGGCTTGGTGGCACAACAGACGGGTGTTGACTACTTCCTCACCGGTCGGGAAAATCTGGTTCTGCAAGGCCATCTGTACCGCATGAGCAGCGCCGAGATCAAATCACGCATCGTTGAGCTGGCCAAATATTTTGAGCTCGATGACGCACTTGACCGCCAAGTAATGACTTATTCTGGCGGTATGCGCCGCAAACTCGATATCGCCACTGCCCTGATTCACAACCCCAAAGTGCTGTTCCTTGATGAACCCACCCTGGGCCTCGACATCAAAAGCCGCCAGAATCTATGGCAATACATTGAAAAATTGAACAAGGAAGCAGGCCTGACCATCCTCCTCACCACGCATTATCTGGAGGAGGCGGACCACCTCAGCCACCGCGTGGCCATCATCAACCAGGGTAAAATCCAGATTATCGGCACCCCTGAGACCCTGAAAAACGACATCCATGGTGATGCGGTCATCCTCAACTTTGACAGCCAAGGCCCCGAGGTTGGTGATTTTACCCATGCCATGCATGAAGACCCTGAAATCAAAGACGTGGTCTGGCAAAACGACAAGCTGCATATCTATGTCGACGACGGCGGCAGCGCCGTACCCAAACTGGTGCATCTAGCCGAAGAAAAAGGCATTACCATCAAGAGCCTTTCCCTATCTCAACCAAGCCTGGACGACGTCTTTCTAAAATACACCGGCACGACACTGGATGAAGCAGTCGAAGAGGAAGGTGAAGAGTGGTGGCACCAATGGGCCGGCAAGGGCGGTAGTGGCGGAAAATCGCAGAAAAACTGGGAAAAGTGGCAAGACAAACTCGAAACAAGCGGTTCTGAAGAGGACAAGGCCGGTTGGCAGGCACAAATGCAGAACTGGCAGGAGAAAGACAATACTACCGATAGCAAGAAACCTCCTACCCCAGCTGAAACGACTAAAGTCGACCAACAGCAGCCACAACAAGGTCAGCGGGACGAACAACCTCAAGGGGATTGGCAAAAGTGGCACGACAATAAAGACCAGCCACAACAGCAACAGAGCGAAGCTGACAGCCCAACCCAGCCGCAACCTGTCAAACAAGAAGACTGGCCACAGCAGCAATGGTCCAGCAAAGATCAAGGTGATTGGCAAAAATGGCAGCAGTCTGACAAAGACAAATAAAAACTGATAACAAACACCCCAGCTAAAAAATTTTAAAGTGAGGATTAATAGTGTTAGCAGATACCTGGCACCTGTTTTTAAAATATACCAAGATCACCTTGCGTATGCCGATGTGGACATTATTCACGCTGATTCAGCCACTACTGTGGCTGATTATCTTTACCCAACTGTTCAAAAACTTTGTTCAGGCCCCAGCAGATGGCGGTAGCTACATAGACTTTTTCGTCCCCGGCGTCCTAGTCATGACAGCCCTGTTTGGCTCTTCCTGGTCTGGAGTTAGCCTGCTGCGCGAGATCACCGCTGGCTCGGTAGACAAGATGCTGGTGTCACCGGTGTCACGTGTTGCCATCGTTCTCAGCCGGGTAATGCACTCGGCAGTTCAGGTCGTATTACAAACCCTGATCATCATGCTGGTGGCTTGGGCCTTTGGTGCCAAGCTGAATCTGGATCCCATCAACCTGTTTCTGGCGATGGTCAGCATCTTTTTACTGGGCGTTGGACTGGCGGCACTATCAAATGGTTTTGCCATTATCCTGCAACGAGAAGAGCCGTTAGTAATGATCGGCAACCTGATGACCTTGCCACTGATGTTTCTTTCAACTGCCATGGTGCCAAAACCATTCATGCCCGGCTGGATTGAAACTATCGCACTGATCAACCCCATCACCTATGCAGTGGAGTCTGTTCGAGCAGTTCTGGTGGGCACGCCTGACATAGGCAGCTACAGCTCTGGCGCAGCAATCATGTTTGTGTTTGCAGGCCTATCATTGGCCTGGGCCGTCAGTGCCTTTAATGGCCTGCGCGACTAGAAACAACGCTTCTAAAAATTCATCCGCATACCGACATTGACGGAGTTTTTGCCAAAACTCCCCAATGAGGTACTTTGTCGCCCCTCTACCGACTGCAGTTCATTAAAGATAAAACCAACCGGAAGATTGGAGTACTGTATCGACAAGTGATAATCGGCATAAAGACTGACCCAGGAGTCAACCTGGTAATTAATACCACCACCAAAACCGAAACTAAAGGTACGCCGAAAACGCTGGAAATTGGTTGCCGAATCACCGTTCTGGTACATGTTCAACGACGCACGACTATCGACATAAGCTGACAACGACTCATCGAGACGCTTATCTATGCGGCCATTCACCCCATGGCCAACATAGGAATAATCATTACCCAGAATATTTCGGCTATTATTCATGGTCAGCGAGTAACCATAACTCATGTAGGCATTATTTGGTCCGGCATGGTTCCGGCTTATTCCGACAGTAACCGTGTCAGCATCAAAAAATGGGTTTGCTGACGAACCAAAACCCCGGTAACTCATATTAGCGCGATAACCAACCTGGGCCTCATTCCTCCAACTAGCCCCCGCAGTCAAGGTTTGTGTCACCGTTGAACTTTGCTCCGGCCTAAGCACACTTGACTGGGTGTTCTGAACAACCCCAAAGTTCCAATCATAACCCCATTTAGCAAGCAACAACGTTGGCGAAACTGAAAAGTTAAAGAAGTCAAATTGAGCACGATGATAAATTGAATAGGAAGGGGATACATTAACCGACAATTTCACTCCCTTCCTTAATTTATACCTATAATTAACCCCTGCATACAAGTCAGAACGATATTCAAAATACTTTTGCTCACGCGCACTATTCAGGTTGTCATCAAAACCAAGCGAATAACCAACGGCATAGCTTAGACCATTAATCTGACGCTGAAGATAGTCCACTCGATCCTCGGCCCTTTTCTTTAATGCCGGTGAAGCTTCTTGCGCCAGAGCCACAGCTTGGTATTGAGCAATAGCGAGTGCTTCCTCCTCCAGTCGCTCGTAGATAAATCCAACACTCATTCTAGCTTGGTAGTAACGAGGGTACTTATCAACAATTTTCAGATACTCGACTACGGCCCGCTCCATGTCACCTTGCTGGGCAATTGAAACTGCCAGCCCCCATAATATCGGTAACTCATCAGCCGACATCTGGTTTGCACTTATAAATTTCTGTTCAGCTTGCTTCGGCTTATTATTCTTCAAATCAAGATTCGCACCCGCCACCAACAACCTCAAATTTAGCCGTTCTTTCAACTCGGAATCAGGACCAACAGCCAAGGCCGCCTGATAAGCATCCACCGCTTTTTCAAACTCACGCACATCCTCATAAATCAACCCAGCTTTTAAGTAGGCCTCAGCATATTCAGGATCTATACGCATAGCCTCTTCAAACAATTTAACCGCCTCATCACGACGCTTTAGTTTTATCAACAAGTCACCCATTTCCGTTAAGGCAACTGCGTCTTCAGGGTTAATTTCGAGCCTGGAGTTTAGTGCTGCCTCCTCAGCCAATAAGTCACGAACGACAGATAAATTCCAGCGCTTCGCAACCTTTTCGAAAGTCTTTTTTGATGCTTGACCAATGCGTGATTCTGGCGAACGGGCAACTATAAAATCCAACTCGCGTACAGCATTCATGACATCTGAGGTCTCCAGAAAAATTAACGCCAGGCGATAGCGTGCATCCAAATTATCTGGCTGAGCCTTCAAGCTTCGTTGATAGGCCTGCTTGGCCGCCGCATAGTCCTTATTACCCAACAAATACGCTGCCACATTCATATTGGCAATCACATTATTTTCGCCAAGCACCAACACTTTTTGGAATTCGGCATAAGCGCCCTCCTTATCACCCTCCTGTCCATGCGTAAATGCTTTTAAAATCCCCATTTTTATCTTGGCGTCCCGCTCTGTTCCGGAATCATCAGCTACCGCTATTGCTTGCTCATAATATTTAACCGCTTCAGCCCGACGTTTTTGTCTTATCAACAAATCTCCCATTTCAATTAATGCAACTGCATCTTCAGGATTATTCTTGAGCCTAACAATTAGCGCTGCTTCATCAGCTAGAACAGCACGGATGTCGATCACATTCCAACGCTTAGCAACCTTATCTAAGGTCTTTTGAGAGGCTTGACCAACGCGAGAATCTGGCGAACGGGCAACTATAAAATCTAGCTCGCGGACAGCATTCATGACATCGGAGGTCTCCAGGAAAATCAACCCTAGGCGGTAGCGTGCATCCAAATTATCTGGCTGTACACTCAGGACGCGCTGATAGGCCCGCTCAGCCGCTGCATAGTCCTTTTTACTCAGAAAATACGCCGCCACATTCATATTGGCAATCACATTATTCTCCTCAAGCGCCAACACTTTTTGAAATTCGGCATAGGCACCCTCATTATCACCTTCTCGCGCAAGCGCAAATGCTTTTAGAACCCCCATTTTTATCCTGGCGGCACGCACCAGCCCTAAATCATCTGCTGTTGCTACCTCTAGAGCTTGCTCATAATATTTGATTGCCATCTTCGGCTGACGTAACTTTTCATAAACACCGGCAAGATAGATTGCCACCACTGGATTATCCGGCGTCTGCTCAAGCAGGCGCTCATAGGCGAGCTTTGCCTCCTCAAACAAACTCGCACGTACATATGTGCTGGCCACCATATCCAGCATTTTTATATTGCCGACGTGCCGCTCCATCAAGTAACGAGCGACTTCTAGAACCTTATCACGATCACGATTTTCTGCTGCCAGCTTCAGACGCAATAGATTCATATCGAGCGAAGCCTGGTCTACATATGGAGAATCCGGTGCCATGTTACTTAGAGCCTTTTCATACTCCTGCACGGCCTCATCACCCCGACCATTCCTTACCAGGGCCTTGGCCAGGGCCAGCCTTGGCAGTGGATTTTGGACTGGAGCAACCGCCGCTGCGTGCCGCATCAGCTCAAGCCCCTTGACTTGGTCACCTTTACGAAAATAAATAAATGCCAATTGAAACAGAGCCTCGGCAGAGTCAGGCTCGCTTCGCAACAGCTCTTGGTAAATTCTCATGGCCGCCGCATCGTCACCCGCCTTAAGTGCTTGCCGCCCAGCATTAATCAAAGCCTCTACCTGAGAATTCACTGCAACTGCATCAACCTCAGCCGGTTTATCCTGGGCCAAAGCCGCTGTTGCCAATAACGCAATACCAACAAACACCACATAAGCCAGCATAATTATTGTTTTTTTATGTGACCTGCCCATACAAAACTAAAAATAGATATTCATCTTGAACGATGACTTCCAGCCATCGAAGCTTAATTTGATCGGTGAATAATCGTTTTCATCAACCGGATTTTGCGACAGGTACTGCAAATTACCGGTAACTGGATCCACTCTTTGTGGCAACCAAATACTTACAGCATCCGTCGATAAAAAGTCCACCTTAGAAGTGCCATTACCCAGATTGACACGCTTAAACCCAATCATATAAGAGACATCGAAACCGAACGACAACCAATCCCTCACGAAATAATCCAAACCAAAGCCCGGCTGAAGCATCATTAGCCCGGTTGCCTGCGATTCAAGAATCATCGACTTCTTTACTCCCTCGGCAACACCTGAGGTAAAAAGAAATATCAGATCCTCTCTGTAGTCAATATCAAATATTTCATTAAGGGTAAGGCGATAGTAAGCCTTATATTTTTTGGGCGAGCGAAGAAGATTATATTTAAAGCCAAAATAAAATTCATTGTAAGAAACTTTTGCGGTTCTTTCATTTACCACATCGGAAGCCTCCCCCTGCAGATAAAAGCCTCCCTCAGCCAAGGCACGGCTATAGGCTTCCCAAGTCCCTCCCCCAACAATAAACTCGTATTTATCACTCAGCTTCCAAAGAAACTCCAACCCAGCATTTGCTCCAAGGCCCAACTTTGGCAATGGGTTCGGAAACAATACCTGACTTCTGACTGTACTACCGGTTATATCAATAACGTCAACAATACCTGCGACTGGCGCCTTAAATTCTTTATCAACTAAATCCCCAAGCCCTGGACGATAAACACCAAGATATGGCGCTACAGACAAGCGTGATTCTGCCGCGACAGCTTGAGCGAAGCTTAAGCTTAACCATAAAACAACAATTACCTGGAGACGCAGCATCTATCTCAAGTTTGTTTAGGCATGTATCTTTTTAAAATCAATGGCAGTACATACAGCGCAACTAAACAACTTATTAACATGTAAAAAACAACAAACACACCAAGCTTGGCATGCGGAGGGAACTCAGACAGCAACAGAACAGAAAACCCTGCAGCGACAATAATGGCGTTAAACACAATAGTTCTGCCAACCCCTTTCATTGTATTCATCACCGCCAGCTCATGTGTTTCTCCGGTACGACGGTGCATCTTATAACGAAAAACATAATGAACGGCATAGTCGACACCAACGCCAATTGCAATCCCGGCCGCCAATGCTGTTGATACATCTAAAGGAATATCAAACCATCCTGAAAAACCAGCAACAATTACAGTTGTAATAATCACAGGCAAAACAATCGCGCCCCCGCCCATAAATGAACGCAACAGCAATACCGCCATTATAAAAATAGCCAGCTTTGAAAATAATAAGGCAACCGCCTGACTATCAATAAGCAAATCAGCCCAAACATAAGAATTATTACCCGGACCAGCAAAATTCACTTCAATATTTGTTCCGGAGAATAGCTCCTGCGCATAATCATCCAAGTCATCAATGATTCGTCGCAGCTGCATTGTTTCATCTGTCTTAATCATCACCATGACATTCGCAGTTCGATAGTCATAATCAACCATCTCATCCAGTAATTCCGGCTGACCCGACACAGAATACAAATAGAAGTCCTCGGCAATTTCAGCGTAGGTATCTGGAATTCGATAATACTCTTCCTGCATTGAATGCAAGGTTTGATTCAAGCTTTTCAGATAATCAACAATAGACAAACTATCGCCAACCATTGCCATACTTTCGGCTCGCTGTTGCAAGGCTTCAATTTTTCGCAATAAGACTGGAGACTTAAGGGCATCCTTTTCCTTTGCCTCAACAACCACATTCAACGTAATTGAACCATCAAATTTCTCGTTTAAAATTTTGGTCGACTGAGCAATTTCACTACTCGACTTAAAATCGCTCATCCAGCTAGAATTCACATACAGTTTCGATGTTCCCAAACCAATTACGCCAATTGCAACTACTGCCAATACTACAGCTCTAGCAGGATTACCCGTCAGCAAACCGGCCATTTTCACCAGCATTCGAGTCAAGCCATCCTGACCATCATGTACACGCATTGAGCGTTTACGTTCCAGATAGCCTGCAACTTTTGGCTTCATGATTGTCAGCATTGCCGCGACAAACGTTATCGTTAAAAACCAGCTAAAAATTATTCCTAACACCGTAAACAAACCAAATATTTTAAAGGGTGGCATTTCAGCAAATAATAAAGCCAGAAAACCTATCCCTGTCGTCAGGGTAGTCACAACTAGCGGGCTGCTTAAATCTTGCAATGTAGACATCACAATCTCACTGCCTTTTTTATACGGATCTTCCAATACCTTATTGTAATAATTACTCATAAAGTGAACTGAATCACCGATCCCAACTGCAACCAAAATCACCGGTAGCATTGTGGATATGGTATACATCGGCACACCAATAAATGCCATCACACCCATTGTCCAAATAATAGCCCCGACCATGACACCTAGTGGCAGTAACACACCACGACCAGTCTTAAATATTACAAACAGAACTATTGACATCACTACCACCAGCAACGGAATCATCACCTTCATGTCTTCCATAGCATGCAGGCCTGATGTAACCTCAATCGCAGGGCGACCTGCAATGAAAAATTCATCACCATTTGCTTGCGCAGCATTTTCCACTGAGTCTTCAGCTTGCCACTTCTGCCAATCCTGGTTTTCACCAGCTGAATCGCTGTCAGATGACCAGTCGGCAGCCCCCCAGTTTCCCCACTCTGCTGCCACACCGGATTCTGCTGCGACAATAGCTTTTATTTGCCAATAGGCTTGATAACGATTAGCTGCGCCCTCTTTTACCTTGGCTCGTACCATCGCGGCCGTACCATCTGCAGAGACGAGATTTCCAATCAAAATATCTTCATGCTGCTTAACCTTTATTTTTATCTGCTCAATTCTATCTTCGTTCTCTGGCACCTCTTTCATTAACCTAATAGCACCTAAACTGCCATCGTCACCTTCAAAAAGAGTAGCCGTTGAAAGTGATGCAACATCTAGCGTTCTATTTGCGATAACTGACGGTAAGGCAGAAACTTTCTCAGTTATCCTTTTTATTTTTTCTAGTGTTTCTTTATTAAAAATTGTTTTTTCTTGATTGACTATCGCGATAATAATTGCATCTTTCGCACCAAAGACCCTTTCAATCTTCTCATCGTATTTTATTGCCGGATGCCCTTTGGGCATATACACACGCGCATCAGTTTCCCATTCCAGCTTATCCAGTTGCATTGCCATGAAAACAGTGACCGCAAGAATCACCGTAAGCACGAGTTTTGGGAATGACGTTACGAATCTATAGTAGAATTTCAAAATAATGCCTCATCTCAGAATGAGTATTTAAACTCAAAGAACACCCTATCGTTATTATTAAAATTACCCACGAACTGGGCACGCTGAATTTCTGCATTAAATTCACCTTGCCCAGTTACTGACGACAAACCAAAGTCAGACTTAGCACCGCTAAACAAGTCTAGGCCTACAGCGATCTGAACATTATTTGTTATTTGAAAGCTTAGCTTAGGTTTTAGGTAGATCTCATTAATTTGCTGTAGGTAAATCCATAACCCTTGGACTGTCATTGAATACTCGGAAAACTCTCGCCTAACAAATACATTGTAAGAGGTGTCAAATTTTTCCTGTATTAAGTTATCTTCATAATCCAGGATTATCCATTGCGTCATTGCGGCTGAAACATCCCATTTCATTGCCACTAAGTCGATACCAACACCCCACCTAACATGGTTTTTTTGCACCACTCCGTTTGTATCGACATAACCATCATTATTATCATCAGCGGTAAAACTTCTGCCGAAAAACTTATTTTCGACATATGCAAGCTCTGACTTCAATATATAGTCGCCTACAGGTCTCACAAGTGTCATGCCATACATCGACATTCGTGTGTAGGTGGGGTAAAAGACCGGGTCTTCAGTCGCGCCGGCAGTAATCTTCACTGTCCTAAATACAACAGGAAAATCATCCCAAGTATAAAAATAGCTAAATGATAGCTCTGTATCGAGCAGAGTAGTATCCAACTTCATACCAATCTCTGTATTCTCCAACGTCCACGATTCAGGCTCTCGCGTTCCTGGCACCTCTTGTAGCAGCTCCCATTCTGAACCTGGCGGCGCTGGCTTATTAAACTTTAAATCCGGGATCACAATTAACTGCAAACTTCCAAGGTCAGTGTAATAGTCAAGTTTGCCACTCCACAATGGAATCCTATAATCAATTAAATCAGGCAGGATTAATTCCCTAAAATCCATTGGATTAACCTCGTCAACTATCCTAACCCCTTCAAGCACCCCCCACGTTATATACTGCTTTCCTAAGCGTATATCCATCGTCTCAAGCGCCATATCTAAATATAGTTCTCGGATTGCTGCTACTGGACTATCTTTCTCTTGAGCAAGATTTTCTACAAATGCGATTGGCTCTTCTGAATTTCTCTCCAATCTTGCGGCAATCGTCTCATAGTTAAAAAGGTCATAAGCTAGATCATAATATGTCCAACCACTGAATTTTATATCAAGGAAATTATTATATGGATACTCAGCATCAAGGTAGGCAATGTTTCTTATTTTGGTAATTGAACGTGGCTCGCGAACGCGGTACGCCGTTTCGTTCTTAAAATACCCATTTAGTTTCACTTTCGACCAAACACCAAACTTTTCCTCATTTTCTAACGACATAGGGGCTTCTAGCGGTGCAGAAAATATTGAATCAAAATCCTGCCCAAAGCCTGAATCTTGCGCGCACAGGCTACCGCTAAAAATAAAGCACAGAAAGACACCTACCCTAACAACCACGAAAGGTCTAACCACGCCGCCCCTTAAACGCTAATACGAATTTACTACAGACTTTCCCTGCAAGTGTGGCAAATCACCACTGGCTGCTGCGAACCCAAGCCAATATCCGCACTCGAGCCACGCAGTAGAGTTGATCCACAACCTGAACACTGAATTGTTTTATTTAGCTTTATTGATTCCCAACCCAGAACTGAAGTGAACCTTTCTGCGCCTGCTTGCTTCTCTCCTGAAGAACACTCCGTGGCTGATAGAATCCCACGCTCAGATACATCCTCTTTAAAAGCCTCTTCAAGAGTATTTCTAATCAGGATTGACACTGGAATCCCCATATCCTTTGCCCGTCTAACTACCCTTTCGCGCATCTCTCCCGGCACTCTCGCGCCTAGATATTCCTCTTTTCTCTTCATCGCCATTGAGATCGCTTTATCTCGTCTCAACTTTCCTATCTCACGCATATCGTTCATCTTTGCCAGCCTCATACAATGAAATGTATCACAATGTTATACATT
>Ga0316208_1002295_pt1 | contig 15811 bp, 14 predicted proteins | sample 3monopyrite_MG_FD_204944 | JGI IMG/M metagenome (GOLD analysis project Ga0316208, IMG submission 204944) | Microbial mat bacterial communities from mineral coupon in-situ incubated in ocean water Damariscotta River, Maine, United States -... | ecosystem: Environmental > Aquatic > Marine >...
TCAGAAATTGAACGATTCGTTAAAAATTTACAGCCCGATGAGCTTTCTCCCCGAGAGGCGTTAGACTTAATTTATCAACTTAAAAAACTGTTGTGAGTCGAATTTGGTCTCATTTTGTTTTATCATAGCGACACGTAATCTTAGCGACTACCTGTTATTGCGAGCCAGCTTTATCGGCGAAGCAATCTCAAGTTTAGCGCTATACCCCGTGAGATTGCTTCAGTCATGTTGCTCCTCGATGCCCTAACGTGTAGAACACGTTAGGGTAATGCTGACGAAACGCGTTAGCGGTTCATTAAGTGCAATGACATGACTGTCCTTAGTAAATTTCGGGCATAAATATCGAACTGTAACAGATTCAGGAGCCACAAAATGACTTATGTAGTAACCGACAATTGTATTAAATGCTTATACACAGATTGTGTTGAAGTATGCCCTGTCGATTGTTTTCATATTGGCCCCAATTTCATGGTTATTGACCCTGATGAATGTATTGATTGTACGTTATGTGAACCGGAATGCCCCGCAGAAGCCATATTTGCAGAGGATGAATTGCCCGCAGGCACAGAAAATTTCATTGAGTTAAATGAGGAGCTATCACGCGAATGGCCGGTTCTTACCGAACAAATTGATCCCCCTGCCGATGCAGCTGAATGGGATGGAAAGCCGAATAAACTACAATATCTCGAACGTTAAACCTGTTCTCTTATGGTGCGAGAGAACATCACGCTCACTCCTTATGGTGACGATCCCCTCGCCAAGCTTGCACAGCACTTACTTGATGATTATGCCGAACAATTGCCTGACTTAAGTCAGGTAATTGTTCTTTTATCCGAACCACATGCTGCAAAACGTTTACGCCACCTTCTGCTTCATCACGCAGAACAGCGCGGCACCCAGGCTTTACTCTGTCCACAAATTTTAAATTTACGCGACTGGGGTAAACGACAATTTAAACAATACCAAACAACGCAACACACTATTTGCGGCCAGCATCAACGTGAACTCATTTTGTTTGATGCATTAACACAGCACAAAACATTACTAGGCAGTGGCAGCCCCTGGCATTTAACCGATGATTTACTCCAGCTATTCGATCAACTGACATCAAACCAAAAATCCTTACCGGAACATTATGATGACTTTGAAAAAGAAATTGCGACTGCCTATGGACTTTCTTCGGAAGATTTTCCTGCATTAGGGCACGAAGCAAAATTAGTCCATACATTATGGAATGCATGGCACGTGCAATTAAATGCTGAGAACCTGTTTGATAGTGAAGCAGCTTATTTACTTGGCTTAAAAGCAGACATTCTTAATAACAAAAACAAACTATACATTGCCGGCTATCACCAGTTTTCTGTCGCCGAACGAAACTGGTTAACCCAACTCATTGATAAACAACGTTGCCAGTTGTATTTGCACGGTCAACAACAAATAGAAACGCTTTCAGAATCGTCTGACTATCATCCAGACCAACCTGTTTCTACTTTATTAAACCATTTTAATTTAAAAACAAATAATGAGCTCACTAACAACTATACGCAATTTATAAATCGTTGTTATGCGCATGAACAGCAATCATTTCTTGAACGTACCGCTGAGTTAGCTAAAACGCCCGCTAATGATATTAACAAACAACTTAAACTCTTATTCAGCAAAGGACATGAAGAACAAGCCCATGCCGTTGAATTACAGGTAAGACGCTGGTTATTAGAAGGTAAAAATAGCATCGGCATTGTGACAGAGAATCGACGACTCGCCCGACGTGTGCGTGCGCTATTAGAACGCGCCGATGTGCCACTACAAGATTTAGCCGGCTGGGCATTATCGACAACACGCGCTGGTGCAGTTTTAGAGCGCTGGCTGGAATGTATTGAAGAAGATTTTTCTCATCAACCCTTACTCGATATATTAAAGTCACCTTTTATTTTCAGCGATCTGGATTCTCAACAGGTTAAGCATGCTGCTTATCGACTTGAACATGACATTATTCGTCAGGAAAATATCGCCAGAAATTTACAGCGTTATAAAAAAACCATTAATTTACGCGCAGAAAAATTACAATGGTCATCTGAAACAAGCACAACGCTGCTCGCCATTTTAGACTCATTCGATACCGCAAATAATAGTTTAAAACCATTATTAAGTGGTTCTCATGAAGCATGTGACTATATTGAAAAATTGATGCTCAGTCTAAACCTTCTTGGCATGACAGAATTATTGCAAAAAGATGCGGCAGGTATTCGCATTCTTGAAATGTTAGAAACATTAAAACATAGCGCAGTTCAATATAATTTAAAATTTAAGTGGTCCGATTTTCGTACATGGCTTGGTCGCAGTCTTGAAAAATTTGTTTTTGTCCCTGAAAAAACATCCAGCCCTGTCACGTTAGTCGGTCTGGGACAAAGTCGCTTACAACAATTTGATGCATTAATTATAGCCAGTGCAGAACATGAACACTTACCTGGAAAAACGAATCTCACTCCATTTTTTAATAATGCGGTACGCACGCAGTTAAATTTAAGTACCACACATGACATGCTGACCGAACGCTTTCACCACTTCCGTCGTTTGCTCGAAGCAGCGCCTGAGATTTTAATTACGGCTAACAATGAAGAAAATGGTGAAGATGTACCACTAAGTCCGTGGTTAGAAATACTCCATCGCTTTTATCAACAGGCTTATTCTGCTTCTTTAGAAGATCCTGAGTTAAAAAAACTTGTTAGTCATGCAAATAGTTTTGTTATTCGTAGTACTGAAAAATCTTTACCGGAAAAAACATTACAGGCTAAATCATCATTACCCAAAGAACTGCTGCCCAAACAATTTTCACCCAGCAGTTATCAAACATTAATGAATTGCCCATATCAATTTTTTGCCGCACGCGGATTAAACTTATCGGCAAATGAAGAGGTGCAGGAGGCATTGTCAAAAAGTGATTATGGTGAGCGAGTACATCTTTGTCTCGAAGCCTTTCATCAGGATGTAACAAGATTACCGGGGCCATTTACAGCAGCATTATCTGAAAAAAATCGGACATCAGCAATCGCAAGCTTAACCGAAATCTCTCAGCAGGTTTTTTCACGTGATCTTGATGACAGTTTTGAGCATAGTGGCTGGTTAGAACAATGGCTAAAATTGATCCCAAACTATATTGACTGGCAAATTAAAAATACCTGTGAATGGCAATTTAATAAAGCAGAACTCCAAAGTAAAGTTAACTGGAAAAATGGCATCAGCCTCAATGGACGATTAGATCGGCTTGATAAAAATGACACCGGCCTTAGCATTATTGATTATAAAACAGGCGCTTCTGCAAAATTGGCTGAAATTAAGCAAGGCGAAGCGGTGCAATTACCGTTTTATGCGTTATTAGCGCAAGCTGAATTAAAACAACACGTCAGTCAGGTGAGTTATCTCAACCTTGATAAAACAGTTAAGTTTGGTGCCCAGCTATCAGGTGATGCGCTGGAAAGTATCAGTCAAGAAATAGCGGATCGACTCGCACTGATTATTGATGAAATGAGTCAGGGAAAAGCACTGACGGCATGGGGAGATGAAGGTACCTGCCAATATTGCAATATAAATCGACTATGTCGTAAGCAAGCGTGGAATAACAAATAATACAGGCAAAAAAAAGGTGACCAAAATGGCCACCCTGTTTAAGTTCCTTTCAGGCTAATCCTGCCTGTAGATATATCGGGCAGATCCGTAGTTAACTTACGTTAATCAGCATTCCTTGCTTCTGCACACCAATCCTTTTTGTTGCTTCCTTTAGGCGATCCTGCCTATTCACATATCCTTGTGTTATATCCTCTGCTTAATGTTTGAAAACATTTTGTTCGGGTACGCACTGAGAGTACCAGTGTCGAAAACCTGATCAAGCCCTCTTTTTCAAAATATGACCTATCTCACAAAATGCAGTAGTTTGTAATTTTTATGGAATATTGAGAGTGCATATTTCAACCATTTAGAATGAGACTAAATGTTTTCGTTTAACCTTCATGATCTGGCATAATATAAAACAAGTAAAATTCAACTGTATGGGCATTTTTGAGTAATTCATGACATCGATAGAACAACTTAGTGGGCACACAACGGTTCAGGCTTCTGCGGGTAGTGGAAAAACCTACCTTTTGATTAGCCGAATTCTGCGTCTACTTTTAACCGGGGCTGAAGCAGGAAACATCCTGGCTATTACCTTCACTCGCAAAGCTGCAAATGAAATGCAAACTCGCCTGCTAGAAAGATTATTTGAATTAGCCACCTGTGATGAAAACACCCTTAAGGCAAATCTGAATGAATTAAAGCTGGAAATTAATCCAAACACAGTAAAACTCAGCCGATCATTATACGAAAAAATATTACGTAGTGAAGCACCGGTTAAAACATCAACTTTTCACGCTTTTTGTCAGGAACTATTACGTCGCTTTCCTATGGAAGCCGATATTACACCGGGTTTCGATTTATTAGATAAAACTGCACTACTTTATGACGAAGCCTGGGATGCACTCATGGCTGAGGCCAGCCAAAAAAGTGAAGCTGAGCTCGCGAATGCATTACATTATTTATTTAAAGAGCTCGGTTTATATAATAGTAAAAAAGCATTAATGAATTTCCTTGAACACCGAAGCGACTGGTGGGCTTATACAAAGAATGAATCGAACCCGGTTTCTTATGCAAACGAAACATTACAAAACCAACTCAATATTGACCTGGCTGTTAACCCAATTAAAGAGCTGTTTGCTGATAAAAATAATATAACCGCATTGAACGAATTCCATGTCTTATTATGTAAGCATGACACTAAAACTAACTTAAAAATCAGCGACCTAATCTATAAGGTGATTGATGAAAATATCAGCCCATCTTTACGCTTCGATTTATTTAAACAATGTTTTTTAACCCAGGCAGGCGAGCCATTAAAACGTAAAGAAAGTAACGTTGCAGAAAAGAAAATGGGCGTTGAAGGTCAGCAGCATTTTCTTGAACTGCATCATTTATTATGTGAAAAACTCATTTCTGTAAATTCAGTATTGGCCGCATTACGCACAATGGAAACAAGTGCAGCATGGTATCTGGCAGGACAACATTATTTAGAGCACTTTCAAAAATTAAAAAAGGAACAGCGATTATTAGATTTTACTGATCTCGAGTGGCAAACTTATTTACTGCTCAACCAAAGTAACAATGCATTATGGGTTCAATACAAACTTGACCAGCGTATTGAACATTTATTAATTGATGAGTTTCAGGATACCAACCCAACGCAATGGAATTTAATTTTACCTTTACTTGAAGAAATGGCCGCAAGTGAAGATGAACGTCAACGCAGTGTCTTTATAGTCGGTGATGCTAAACAATCCATTTATCGTTTTCGGCGTGCCGAACCACGTTTGTTTACCTCAGCTGAAAAATGGCTGAAAAATAATTTAAATGCATCCACCTGTCCGCTTAGTCATTCATGGCGTTCAAGCCCTGCCATAATTAACTTTATCAACCATGTTTTCACCCAGAACAAATTTAAAACGTTGCTACCCAGTTTTACTGAGCACCATACGCACCGTGAAGAACTCGCGGGTAAAGTAACCTTGTTACCTTTATCGCTGAAAGAAGTGATTGAAAAGGATGAAGACGCTAGCATAACTTTACGAAACCCCTTAAACGAAGCGCGCGAGGAATCAATAAGCCAACAATATTTTAACGAAGGTTTAATGATAGCAGAGGAAATCCAGCAACTTATTCAAAAAAATGTTGCTGTTGCACATAAAGAAGGCAATCAGGCAATAAATTATAACGACATAATTATTTTACTTAGAAGTCGCACCCATGTTGCAGACTATGAACAGGCTCTGCGGCAAACCGGTATCCCCTATATCGGTGCCAACCGCGGTACCTTGCTTGAAAGCCTTGAAGTGAATGACATGCTTGATCTGTTACAATGGCTCATTCTACCCTTTGATAACCTATCATTAGCCGGAATATTACGTTCACCATTATTCTCAGTCACAAATGAAGACCTCATTGCTATTAAACAGGCATCGAAAGGCACCTGGCTTAAGAGATTAGAGAATTTTGTACTGAAAAACCCCCAACATAAATCATTACCTCGTGCATTTGAATTACTAACGCAATGGCAGGATGCGGCCAGTAAATTACCTGCACATGATTTGTTAGATAAAATATACAGTGAAGCGAATGTATTAGCACGTTATGTGGCCGCCTTCCCTTCACATTTAAGTCAACGAGTCACTGCGAATTTAAATCGTTTTCTTGAGCTTGCTTTAGAAATGGACAGTGGTCGTTACCCAAGTTTAAGTCGATTTTCATCCTGGTTAAATGAATTACGACAACTGGAAAATGAAGCACCTGATGAACCGGTTACGCCAGCCTCTGCTGAAACCGAACAACGCGTGCAGATATTGAGTATTCATGCAGCAAAAGGACTTGAAGCGCCGGTCATATTTCTTGCAGACAGCGCTAACAGTCCGGCAAATAAAAATGCCTATTCCACCTTAATTGACTGGCCGGCAGAGAATGATAAACCTGACTATTTTTTATTAACTGCTGCAAAAATTAACCTTGATGAATTCAGTAAAAACTGCATCAATGAACAAGATACTTTTGAACAACTTGAAAATGCAAACTTACTCTATGTTGCACTTACACGTGCCAAACAAATGTTATATATCAGTGGCAGCGAGCCAAAAAGTAAAGACCATGGTTGGTATGGTGATATTTGTGCAGCATTTGAATATGACAGCAAAGACAATAATCAGCCTGTCATTTTAGAAACCATTGGCAATATTGAAGAATCAGTCAGTGTTGTAAATACAAATCAAACTCATCAGGTAACAGATATTTCAGAAGAGCTTACATTACCCATCAGCATTCAAAATAAACAACTGGAAATATCACCGAGCCAACAAACAACATATTCGAATGCCGACAGTGAAAGCCATGAGGGTAATACGCTTCGTGGTACCGTTATGCACCAAATGTTAAATACGTTATCTCGTTCAGCAACAAATACACTGTCACAATTTTATAGCTCAGAAATGATAGATGTACCACAAAATGAATTAGAGAGCTGGTGGCTTGAATGCCAAAGTATTATTCAGAATAAAAAATTTAACCATTATTTTGACCCATTAAATTATGACCAGTTTTATAATGAAGTACCGATACAGTTTAAAGATAATGAAAAACAGGTTTATGGCATTATTGATCGAATTATTATCAAAGATAAAAATATCATCATTATCGACTATAAAACACACCCTTATGTCACGAATGAAAATAAAGAAGATCTTGCATTAACTTATGAAGCACAAATGCAACTTTACCAAAAAGGTGCGCAACTCTTGTGGCCTGACTATTCAATAACATCAACCCTGTTATTCACCGCTATCGCGAGCCAATATACTTTTTAAATGGAAATGAGATGACTGATGAATCACCACTGAAAATCGCTATTGCTCACTATCAACAAGGTGATGTCGATATTGCACTAGAAAAATTGCAGGCGCTACTGATAACTGAACCACAAAATCCTGAAGTACGTATTGAGTTTGCCAATATATTAATGCGTGAAAAACGTTTTGATGATGCCAGAGAAGTACTCAATAGTTTATCTGTTGAAGATAAGCAAGACCCGACTGCACTTGTACTTATCGGTCAGCTTGACTCAATTGAAACTGTTATTAATGCACCTGAGCTTGATGAATTACTCGTTGAGATTGAGCGAAATCCAAAGAATTATTTAGCACGAGAACAACTTAGTGCACATTATAAATTGCGTGGTGATTATATTTCTGCAATGGAGCAATTATTAGAAATAGTACGCAGTGATAGAAATTATAACGAAGATGCTGGTCGTACCGAATTATTAAAAATATTCGATACGTTAGGCCACAAGCATGAGTTAATTGGACACTACCGTCGTAAGTTAGCACAGCTATTGAATTAGAAAATGCTGATAATTGTCAGCATTTTCAGAATCACTATTTTTTTACTTTTTAACCTGATCCTTTTTAGCCTGATCTAGGCCTTCACTTAATCGTGCTGCGGGAATATAGCCCGGGACAACCGTTCCATCTTCCAAAACAAGTGCCGGTGTTCCGCTAATTCCCATCATCTGACCCAATGTATAATGTTGCGTGACAGGGCTTTTACATTTTTCACTCTTAACAACAACATCATTTTTTGCATCTGTCAGTGCCTTTTCTCTGTCTTTGCTGCACCATACCGCTTCAGCTTTACTAAAAGATCCTGAACCAATACCAGCTCGTGGATAAGACAGATAACGAATACGAATACCCAGATCATTATATTTTTTTACTTCGTTATGTAATTTTCGACAATAGCCACAATCAATATCAGTAAATACCGTTACAGTATGTTTTAGCGATTTATCGCCAAAAATAATCATGGAATCTTCGTCAACTGAATCAATCGCCATTTTCTTTGCCTGATTTCTGGCAACGGTGGAAATATTTTTATTTTCTACCGTATCAATTAAATCACCTTTGATAACGTAGCGGCCATTAGCACTAACATAAAATAAACGAGGCGGTACGCTAACCTGATAAAAACCATCAACCGGTGATGGGCTGATTTTGTCTGCTGTTACGCCCTCAAAAAGTTTAGCGATATTTTTTTTTGCTGTTGCCAAATCGATTTTTTCAGCATAAACAGGTGTAATAAACAGCGAAACTGTTATCGCCACAAAGACGTTATATAGTGCTTTTTTCATTTAACTCAGAACCTTCAGGTAATTTAACTATTTATGTTAATATTATAGCAATTGTGGATAATTATATTGTGAGGAATTTGACCTTTTAAAGCTTATTTTGTTCCCTTTATCGTTTAATTAATCAAATCAACCTCTAGGGTGATGGTGGTGATGAAGTGATTTCAGGCGTTCTTTTGCAACATGGGTATAAATTTGTGTGGTTGATAGATTACTGTGTCCGAGTAGCATCTGCACGACTCTTAAATCAGCACCGTGATTCAATAAATGCGTCGCAAAAGCGTGGCGTAATGTGTGTGGTGAAATAGTTGAGCTAATTTCTGCCTGAAAGGCATAACGCTTAATCAGATACCAGAATGCCTGACGTGTCATTGCGGTACCCCGATTTGTTACAAATAACGCATCTGATATTTTCCCTTTTAGTAAATCCGTCCGCGCACTCAAAAGATATTTTTCTATCCAGCTAAGCGCTTCTTCACCAAGCGGAACCAATCGTTCTTTATTTCCTTTGCCGGTGACGCGTAATACACCTTGTTGTAGATTAATTTCAGTTAGTTGCAAACCGACTAATTCAGACACACGTAAACCTGTTGCATATAAAACCTCAAATAAAACCCGATCACGTAAACCTAATAACGTTAATGTATCCGGTGCCATCAATAAAGATTCCACATCTTTTTCAGTTAAGGTCTTCGGTAGTGAGCGACCTGATTTTGGCGCATCAATCAATGCAACGGGATCGACTTCTATCTTTTTTTCTCGTAATAAATAAGCATAAAAAAGCCTAAGGCTTGATAATAAACGTGCTCGACTACGCGGACTTATTTGACGACTTTCTAAATCTGATAAATAATTAGTGATGATCTCACGATTTGCTTCAATTACACTTTCATCCACCGTTTTTACTGATGTTAGCATTAACCAGATAACAAAATTTTTGAGATCCGTTCGATAAGCGGACAAGGTATTCTCACTGAGACCTCTTTCCATCCAAATCGTATCAATAAACTGTTCAATTATTTCAGGTATCTCAGTATGAGATTTACTCATAACACAACACCTTCATGCGCTAATAACCAACGCTTAGTATTTAATTGTTTGCCATCTGTTTCTCCAGCGTAGCCTCCTATTCCTTTTGCGGAAATAACCCGGTGACAGGGAATAATAATTTGAATTGGATTTTTCCGACAAGCATTACCAACAGCGCGCGCACTTGAATTTAATTTTTTTGCGATATCACCATAAGTGCGTGTTTCACCGAGTGGAATTTTTCTTAACTCAGACCATACCGATTTCTGGAATTCAGTTCCATCTGCGGCAAAAGGAATGGTTTTAAATAAGGACGCGGAAGCAAAGTATTTTTCAAGTTGTATCAAAAGCATGCCGCTTATTTCATTATCAGCATCAGCAGTCGACATAATTATTTGATTTTTAGTTAATGCGTTTCCGCCAATAACAAGCGATGTGAGTTTCTGCTGATTAAATTCAATCATTAAATGACCAATTTGAGTTGGTAAAGCGAATATAAATTCAGAAACCATACTAAATATGCCATTAATTACAATTAATTTTAAATAATCATAAATTTACCACATAATCTATGCTTAAAAATTAAAGATTTCTCTTATTTAGCCGAATATACTCATTATATTAAGTATAAAAACAGCACAACTCAGGAGAGTTATTGTATGAAGCTTTTATCGTTTATTTTCCTCCTTATTATATCGACTTCATCATTCGCTGGTGGCGGCGGTGGTGGCGGTTCTTCACCTTTTATTCCGCTAAACCCCCCTATTGTCGTCAATATTATGGATGGTCAACATATACGACACATGCAGGTTATTATAGAAATTAAACTTGTCAAACCGGAAGATTCATCAAAAATAGATTTACATAAGGGCCCGATTCGTCATGAATTAATTTTATTATTGAGTAGTCAGGATGCGGGCACCATTAGTACCGCCCAGGGTAAGGAAAAATTGCGTAAAGATGCACTGGAAGCCGTGCAAAAAGTATTACAGGAACTTGAAGGCGATCCGATTGTAGAAGCACTTTATTTTACTAACTTTATCATCCAGTAAAAATTACTCTGAATTTTTGTCTTCTTGTTGTGGTGTTCTGAGTAGCCAAAGTTTCTGTAACTCATGCTTTAAAACTGCACGACGAGCAGGCTCTTTGGTAACGTCCAGCAATTGCTGATATAAAGCATGAGCATCCTGAAGCATTTCTGCTTTAGCCAGCATCTCAGCCGCCTGATACCGGGCTGTTTGCCCCCATGGATCTAAACCATTATTACCTGCATGCAATGCTGAACGTAAATATAATCGAGCAGCATCAGCATACTCTTCAAGTGCTTTTTTTGAATCAGCCATCCAGTAGTAAATTTCACGTTGCAAAGGCACGTTATCAACTTTGGGCAGAACAGCACTAAATAAATTAAACGAAGCTTTATGTGATTTTGCTGTTTGTAAATCAAATACAACCTGTAAAAATTGCTCAAGTTGTTTTTTAGTAAATATTTTATACTTACTTAAGATATCGGTTAATGCTTCGCTACCCTTTTCTGCTTTACCACCTAAAACAAAAATACGCGCCCTGCGTAATTGCCATTGATAATCATCAACACCTGCAGGCGCTGTTTTAATTGTCACCATTAAGTTTGATGCAAGTTCAATGTTAGAACGACTTAAAGCGATGTTAACCAGATCATATCGAATTACTGCAGGTATTGATTCGATAGTTTTAAAATTATCAGATTTTAAAAATAACTTTAACACCAACTCAGCGCCACGTTTACGCTTGTGCATTAAATTTAAAAAACCTTTGGTTGCTCGTGAACGTGTTTCATTATTTTGACCTTTGAGCATCACCATAGCAAAAAGAGAACGTGCTTTAACAGGTTCTTTCTTTTGAGCTTTAATCGCAGCATTTAACCAGGGTTGATCATTACCAATTAAAAACTGTGCGCGATTCCCTAAATAAAGCGCGTAATCAATATAAGCATCCCATAAGGTATCAGCAGAAAAATGAAATAATCCTAAAGGTAATTCTGTTTTTTTGTTACCAGCCAGAACAAACTCCATTGCATTCGCTGTTGAAGGGAGATCGTTACTATGACGAGCAGATTCTGCAACAACAGCCCACAGCATGTATTTTAATTTATTGTCCGCCCATTTACCCCGCATTTGACGTAACGCAGACTGTAGTACTTTTTTTGGTGGACGGCCCTTACTGCGTAACTGCGCTAATAAATACAGCATTCCGCCTTCAGGGTGCTTGGTATCTTTCATTAACAGCTCAACAACTTCTTCTTCACGTTTATTTATTAAAAGAATACGTGCACGTAATAAACGATCTTCAATCGTATTACTCTGATAGTCCTGATAATATCGTTGAGCAGCCAATAAGGCATCATTACTTTCATTATCAACCAAATAACTTTTGATGATTCTTTTTTGCCACAAAGGTAACCGCTGTTGTTTAATCTCAATTAATTTTTTAGTATCCGATTTATCCAGCCAGATTAAGCCCTGTAGGATTTGACGTGCTTGCTGTCCTTTTTTAAGGGTTAACAAAGCATCAACCTGTTGCTGCTTTGCCCAAAAATAAAAATCATCCGGCAAGCCTTCTTCATAAGCGCTTACGCGTTGCTGTAAAAGCTCCCAGCGTTGACCTAACTGATAAATAGACAGACGTTCACGTTCCCACTCCAGCCATGCAGAAGGGCTATTTATGTCAAGTGAAGGTTGCTGTTCGTCTATAGATTGTAATGCTAAAGATACAGCACCAGTTTGTGCGATGGATCTAACATCTTTTATTGCGTTAGATAATTCTTCAGCAGCAAATAAAGTTGATGTAGAAAAAAGAAAGGTTAAAACTAAAAGAGGAAAAACAAAAAACGGGTAACACTTTCGTGCTACCCGTTTTTTTAAATAACTTAGCTTGTCCGTAAGCACTAACTTCAGCTATATAAATTAAAGTAAAGTTAAAAAACTTAACCCAATTTTTCTTTAATACGTGCTGCACGACCCTGAAGGTCACGTAAATAATATAATTTAGAACGACGTACATCACCACGGCGTTTAACTTCAATACTATCCAGTGCGGGTGAGTAAGTCTGGAAAACGCGCTCAACACCTTCACCATGAGAAATTTTACGTACAGTAAAAGCAGAGTTAACACCACGATTTTTAATTGCGATAACAACACCTTCAAAGGCCTGTAAACGCTCGCGAGTACCTTCTGTTACTTTTACCTGAACAACAACTGTATCACCCGGTGCAAAATCAGGGATGTCCTTGCTCATTTGTTCTTTTTCAAGTTGCTCGATGATAGTACTCATGCTTTTCTCCAAACTCTTTTTTGAGTTTTAACTTATGTTCATTTAATTCGCGATGTTCATCTAACGGTGATGTTCATCTAATTCATGTTCACGGATAAATTCCGCTAATAAATTTTCCTGCTCTTGATTCAGCGTTAGCTTTTCAAGCATATCGGGTCTTCTTAACCAGGTGCGACCTAACGCCTGTTTAAGACGCCAGGCTTCGATGTTTTTATGATGACCGCTCAGTAAAACATCGGGTACGGCTTGTCCGTCTAAAACTTCCGGACGCGTATAATGAGGTGTATCGAGCAGGCCATTCATAAATGAATCCTGTTCGGCTGATTCCTCATGCCCTAACGCACCGGGTACTAATCGCGTTACACCATCAATCAGTACCATGGCTGCCAGTTCACCGCCGCTGATAACGTAATCACCAATCGACCACTCTTCATCAACTTCGCTGGCTATGAGTCGTTCATCAATACCTTCATAACGACCACACAATAAAACAAGTTCTTCATGCTCAACTAAGTGTTGCAAACCTGCCTGATCTAACTTTCGGCCCTGAGGTGATAAATATATCACCTTTGCTTTATGACTTAATTCTTTTTTGGCTTCACGTATTGCTGCTTGCAATGGCGCAACCATCATCACCATACCAGGGCCACCGCCGTAAGGACGGTCATCGACAGTGTTATGTCGATCATCAGTATAGTCACGGGGATTTTTCGTCCCTAATTGAACCAATCCTTTCTGGATAGCTCTGCCTGTCACACCATTGTCTGACACGGCGGAAAACATTTCCGGAAAAAGCGTCACCACCTGGATATTCATGGTTTACTTCTTCCTCTTCTATTAACCGGACTAAAAAGCTTACTGTCTAAAATTCAGGATCCCAGTTAACAGTCATAAAACCTTGTTCAAGATTGACCTCATGGACAACCTCGTCGGTGACAAAAGGAATCAAACGTTCCCGTTTTTTGCCTTTTATGCTTTTCTCTTCGTGCACAACAATTACATCATTGGCACCGGTTTCCAACATTGAAGTCACTTTACCTAACTCAACGCCGTCTAAATTCTTCACTAAGAGCCCGATTAAATCATTCCAGTAGTATTCACCAGAAACGGGGTTAGCCAACTGCTCGCGTTTAATCGCGATTTCTGAGCCAATCAGCTCAGCGGCAATATCCCGATCAGTGCATCCGGATAATTGCACAATCACACCTTTACCATGTGATTTGCCTGCGAGCAGCTTAAATTCCTGCCACTGCCCGTTGCGTTTCAAAAACCAGGGGGAATAACTAAGAATATTTTCTTTCGGCTGTGTATCAGAAAAGACTTTTACCCATCCTTTCACACCAAATAAACCGTTAAGTTTACCGACAGAAATCCACTGCTGATTTTCGGTACTCATAAAAAACTAAGCAACCGTTCCGGTAAATACCCGTTCGATTGCTATAGCAAAAGTGCTATTAAGCAGCTTTTTGCTGGTCTTTCAGTAACTTAGCAACACGTTCAGATGCTTGTGCACCCTGACCTAACCAATGATCTATACGATCATTTTCCAGGTTTAAACGAACTTCCTGGCCTTTAGCCATCGGGTTGAAAAAACCCAAACGTTCGATGTAACTACTGTCACGACGAGCACGGCTGTCAGTTACTACAATATGATAAAAGGGACGCTTTTTTGCGCCACCACGAGCTAAACGAATGGTTACCATTGCGCTATTTTTCCTCGAAAAAACTAAAAATTAGGGTTGTTTTTGTTCAAAAAATAACCCACTCACGTAAGAGCGCGCATTTTACTAGAAACGACAGAAAAGTGAAGGGCTTAGAGCGCTTTTAAGTGAAAAAAGGCGATTTAAAGTGGTTTAAATTTAAATATAAGTAATATGTGCTATTCATGTGCTATTCGAGAGCAATAATTCCATTACCCGTACCGCGTTGGCCTGACACCCTCGTATATATTTTTGATGAGGGGCACTACGAGGCTAACCTACAAAAACCAACCGAAATAAAATAGGTAGGTCGGCCTTCAGGCCGACAATACGGTATAACGAAGCTACATATTTCATTATTAAAAAATGTGGTATTCGAAGACAAAAATTCTTTTACCAATACCGCGTTGGGCTAACACCCTCGTATATATTTTTGATGAGGGGCACTACGAGGCTAACCTACAAAAACCAACCGAAATAAAATAGGTAGGTCGGCCTTCAGGCCGACAATACGGTATAACGAAGCTACATATTTCATTATTAAAAAATGTGGTATTCGAAGACAAAAATTCTTTTACCAATACCGCGTTGGGCTAACACCCTCGTATATATTTTTGATGAGGGGCACTACGAGCCCAACCTACAGTAGTGCCTGATTTATTTAGTAACACCGAAGCCAGAGGCTTACATAAGGCCGTTCTTGCACTTCCCTGTGCTTCACGGCATAAGAACATCCTTGTTCAAATAAGTGAGCATTTTGAGGCGATTTTTAACGCCGCTATCTCCTTCCTGCGTACAACAGCGCCAACTGTGAGGCTGACGTACGCGCCAGAGAGCAAGGCAAAAATCAACGAAAAAGCGGAGCTTACAATTAGTAAGTGAGCATTTTGAGACGATTTTTAACGCCGCTATCTGGTGCGTACGACAGCCTCACATCATGCCAGGTGGTAATTGGCCTTTCATACCCCGCATCATCTTCGCCATGCCGCCCCCTTTCATTTTCTTCATCATCTT
>Ga0316208_1002298_pt1 | contig 15785 bp, 13 predicted proteins | sample 3monopyrite_MG_FD_204944 | JGI IMG/M metagenome (GOLD analysis project Ga0316208, IMG submission 204944) | Microbial mat bacterial communities from mineral coupon in-situ incubated in ocean water Damariscotta River, Maine, United States -... | ecosystem: Environmental > Aquatic > Marine >...
CCTCAGCCTGTACCGTAAGCAGATTATAACATGAAACATTATTTTTTTCATAAATACCTTGGGGGTTTGGGGGTAAAACCCCCAATATTTATTTAACTAAATGCGACAGCTTGGTTGACACTTAGCGCTGTTAATGAGCATTAATGTGCCTAACAAACCATTGCTAAAGCCAGTATCAAGATTCCTCATAGCCATAGAGTTTTCTATCACGCCTTTAATAACAACTATACCAAATTCATTTTCACTGCTAGTTATATTCATTACTTTATTGCCTCGTTGATTGAGCGATTCTAGCTTCACACCTGTATTAAAACCTTTGGTCATCCCATTTTTAACCGTAATATTTTTTCTCGCACTTGCAAAAATCGCGTTAGCTGTCATTCCACTATTGCTACAAACTAAGCTTGCATTATCACCGGTACAAGTTCTCGGTCCAATTATCGAAAAACCATTCAAATCAAGGGTGACATTGTCAGCATTTATTTCTATGATATTGCTTGTGTTAGAAACCGAAATGATATTGGATGTGAGTTGATAGCTTCCTGGTTGTGTGATTGTTATGGGGTGACCTCCACTATCTCCAGGAAAACAGCCAAAGTTAAAACAAGTGTCATTGATAGCAAAAATACCATTAGCGGCTATAGCGAAATGGCTGATACAGATTAGGGTTAGCATTAAAAGTGTTTTCATTTTTATTTCCTCGTTGTTAAATTATGCAGGCAGATTTTTCTGCTGCTGATTACTGTTACGGAAATAAAATCGAATATATGACAGGAGTTTTTACTAATTTATGAATTTACTGTTTTAATGCTTCACAATCTTTTAAAATGAGTGAGTGTCAGAACAATCTATTACAGTCTTATTAAAAAAGCTCAGTCAAGGTGAAAAAAACTTGCTGGATGATATATATACTCAATTGTACAAAGAGATTAAGGTCATTGCGCTGCAACAAATTAACCAATTAAAAACAGGCGAAACAATTACACCTACGGTAATGGCTAACGAATGTTATATTAAATTAGCTAAGAAGAACAACATCAACCTGAGCAATAAGCGCCATTTTCTCAACTATTTAGCCAAAAGCATGCGCTTGTTGTTAATTGATATTATCCGCAATAAATCCAGCAAAAAAAGAAAACACATAACAGTTCAACAAAACTTCAGTCTGATTGTTGGTGAAGAAGATGTAAATTTAAAATGGTTAGAAATAGATCTTTTGTTAAGAAAAATAGAACGAATTAATACTCACTATAGCGAACTCCTAGAATACAAACTCATTTTCAACCTCACTTTTAAAGAAATAAGTGAAATCATTAATAAATCAGAACGACAAGTAATGCGAATGTGGAGTAGCGCAATTACTCTTATCTTGGCCTTATCAAAGGAGAAACAGTGAAGTGACTCAAGAGACGCAAGTGTGGAAACAAGCCAGCGAAGTGTATGAAGAGCTGTCAGAATTAACGGTTAAGCAAGCCATTGCTGAAGTATATGGCATTAAAAATTTAAGTATAGAAGTACGAAATGCAGTCATTACCTTAATCAATTCTGGACAACAAGCATCATTGTACTACCAAGAAAACATTGCTAACAAATTAAACTTAATGATTAGAAACTCGACAAAAGTAGGTGAAAAATTAGGTGAATATGAACTGCTTGACGTACTAGGTTGCGGTGGAATGTCTCAAGTATTTAAAGCAAGAAGAGTTAACAGTGAGACACAAAAATTAGTAGCTATTAAGGTTTTTTCGCCCAAAGAACACTCTGAAACTTTGTTAGACCACTTCATAAACGAACAAAAAATATTAGCCCAGTTTGACCACCCTTATATCGTTGATATGTTGCACGGCGGCAAAACCAAAGAAGGCATTGTTTATTTGGTAATGGAGTTGATAGAAGGAGCCAAGCCATTGGATAAGTACTGTCAGAGTCAAGATCTAACAGTAAAAGAAAAAATCAGTTTTATTTATCAAGTGGCTCAAGCATTGGCCTATTCCCATAATAACCTAATCATCCACCGCGATATAAAACCTGATAATATTTTGGTTAATGACAAAAATCAATTAAAAATTGTTGACTTTGGCATAGCGAAATTAATTAACAAAGACTCAACAGGTTACAAATCGACACTCATGGCATTAACACCTGGATATGCTGCACCAGAACAAATTAACTCACAACAAATTACCGTTAAATCTGATGTGTTTTCATTGGCTATTGTTGCTCTGGACTTGTTGATTGACAAAAATAGCAATCCCTTGCCAAATGACCGAATGGTTAAATCATGCCTTAGTGATCAAAACCAAATAGAATCTACTCTTAAACACTTGCAAATTGATAAAGATTTAAAAAACATTCTATTGAAAGCCAGCCAGCACGAAGCCAGTAATCGCTATAATAATATGCATGCCTTTGCTGAGGATTTAACAAACTTTCTTAAAGATAAACCTGTTTCTGCGACCTCACCCTCTTTATTTTATCGCCTGCACAAATTTGCAAAACGCCGCCGAGCCTTGTTTGCAAGCCTTGCAAGCTTAAGCTTCACCATAGCATTGGGGTTTGTTGTATTAACCCATCAATACAGACAAACAAAAGTAGCTGAACAAAAAGCCATAGAAGTCAAAAACTTTATGCTTGATGTTTTTTCCTATGCTGATCCAGAAGTAAATATTGGGCAAAAGCTTTCTGCTTTAGATTTATTGTCCCTTGCCGATGAAGAGATTAAATTTAAAACATTCTCTGATGATGTGGTTAAATCTGACATATTAGCAAACATAGGAATTGCCTTTGTCAATTTGGGTGGTTTTGAGGATGGTGAACGTAATTTACTAGCGGCTTTGCAATTCAACCCTAATAATATTGCATCAAGATTGAAATTGGTACAACTTTATTTGGATCAAAGTTCTCCAGAAAAAATAACAAAACACCTAAAAATTGCAGAAAAAATCATCGATGAATCGCCTTCTGACTTTGCTCTGGAGAAAGCCGATTTAATCTTACTAAAAGCAGTCAATACTACCTATAGCAATGACAATGAACTGGCTATAAAACGAGCCAAACAAGCCCAAGAGCAATTTATTAAGCTAAACAACTATCCAGGAATATTAAAAAGCACTCGTGTATTAACAGAAAGAATGTTTAATCTTTCAGAAAATACCGAAGCTATCACCATCGCCATCAAAATCCTTGACGCACTGAAAAAAAAGGTCTCCCCAGTAAACACGGAGTTATTGCGTTTAAAAACTAGTTTGACATGGATGTTTACAAAACTAGGACGCTACAATGAAGCCATAAACACCATAGATCAAGTGATTGAAAATCTACGTAAGACACTGGGTGACAAGCACCCTGCTATCTTGGATGCCCTAATACAAAGAGCAAATGTCTATAAGAGTTTGGGTGAAATAACTAAAGCAGTTGCAGATGCCCAAGAAAGCTATCACTTATCTCAATTGACTTATGGAGCTGACTCTCAATACGCCCAGCAAAGTTTATCCATGTTGGCTTTGCTAGAGTTTGAATCAGGCGATCGAGAATTAGCACTACAACATTTGCAAAAAGCCCTAAAGATGTCAGAAAAAAACTATGGGAAAAATCACAGAATGACCCTGAATGCAAGGATAGAACTTTCCAATTATATGGCCGCCAACGGTAAGCTTGGTGCGGCAATACAAAATGCAAAGCAAACACAAAAAATTCTGAATGAAACATTGGGCGAAAAACACCCACAAACACTCTTTGGCAACAATGTTTTAATCAAGCTGCTATCCCAGCAAGCTGTAAATGATGAAGTAATTAAAATGGCCATAAGACACAACAAGAACACTGTCGAAATACTGGGCATAAAACACCCCCAGTCAGCTTATTCTTTCTTTGTATTGGGTAAAATTTACGCCGCTGCAAATATGTTTGATAAAGCCAATGAAGCATATATTAGTCTATTAGAAAACAAATTAGTGTTGCAAAACAACCCAAGATTCATCCCTTTAACCGCCTCGATTGCTGAAAATTATTCAAAAATACAAAAAAATGAACTGGCTATCGAATACGCATTAAAAAGCTATCATGCCACAATAAAACTCTTTTCTAAAAACTCATCACGCTACCTTGAAAGCAAAATAAAATTAGCAGAAATTCTCTCGGATGCTGATGATGAGCGAGCGCGAAAGCATATTTTAGAACTCAAAAAGAGAGTTAAGAGCTCCTCCATTGATGACCCTGTTTTAGTTTCCAAAATTAAAAAATTAAGCCCATGAAATCCTCTTAACAGACTGTTAAATTCAAGCCCCGATAGTGAACCACGAATCGAGGCGCATATACTTGACATGAATATGGAAAAATTAACGTCATGCTCATACAGAGGAACTCTAGATTTAGCTACTCAGTTTTTTACACCCTATTTTCCATGTTGGATAAGAATTCCCACCCGTTTTATTGACCCATTCACCGACCCACTTAAAACCCTCCAATGTTATATTAAAAAAACTCAAGCGAAAAAAACCAGCTTGTCCACTGGGAGATTTTTGATCACGATAAAATACCAACTTCCCTTCTTTTTTGCCACCGGTCCACATGGGAAGATTTTTCGATTTTGAGCTGTTAACTGACGAAAAATAATGAACTTGCCACTGGTGCTTTTCTTTGTCGTACAAACGGATGCTTCCTGAATGTCTTCCATCTTCTTTCAAGGTCAAATCTTGGACTGCCATACCGTTCATGATGTATTTAAACTCCCATGTCATATTGATGGGACTGGCCCATTTTTGATCTGCTTTTCTAGACTGTGAAAGACACTTGTGTTTGCCAACAAGTTGCTCAAAGTCTCGAATTTGTTCAGGTGCATTCGTATTGGGCAGGCCATAAGGATGCTTAGGGCTAGCTGCAAAAGAATAGAGGGTTTCTGATAAGCAACAGTTAAAATAGAAAGATAAAAAAACCACTAGTAAAAATTTCATAATAATACCTCTGAAAAAAAGTCATCATAGCAAAGATAGCGTCATCACAAATACAATTGCAGTAAAGCTAACTTATTTTGCAGTCACTGATTACTCTTAACCCAAATCCCGATAAAGAATCGTAACTTAGAGTCCTTTTTATTCGTCAATGCAAAGGTCTCTGATATGACTAAGGAGGCAAATTCTTAACTACAGTCATCTTTATGAAGATTTCTTAGGCACAGTACGGACTTGTGATATCATTAATATCGGACAAACTCCAGGAGCGGACATTTTAACTTTGCCTATAATTATCATGAAGAATCGAACAAATACAATTATTTTCATTTGTTTTATTATTGTACTCATGGCTGTTTTTGAAACAATGCAACAATTATTTTACATCAACAAATTTCAACCCCAGCTAAAAGTAGGATTTATAGAAATTCTAAAAAGCCAGACAATAAAATGGTTGACCTGGTTACTATTCAGCACATTTGTTGCACTGTATGTTAAAAAACTAGTACACAATCACCACAAACAATTAGTGGATTACCTGAAACTTCTGACTCTTATTTTGTGTCTTGTCTTTGTTGATGTTTTTATTATCTCACTGTATTCATCTATGCAGAATGACCTTGAAATTGCTTGGAAAGCATTCATGTATGAGTCACTGATTTTTTTCACCTTTCAAAAACTGCCAATTTATACATTAGGATATATTGGTTTTGCTGGTGTTATGTATTTTTATTATGAAAATATGAAATTAAAAATCGAAGTCTCCAACTTTGGCAATTTGAAGCTTGAAAATGCTCAGTTGTATAAAAAATTAGCTAACAATCATGATGACAAAATAAAAATTTTAAAAATAAAAGTTGGAAATACCTATAAAATTATAGCAGTAAACAATATTTATTGGTTACAAGCAGACGATTATTGTGTCAATGTTCACATGCAAAACTCGCAAATTTATTCTTTAAGAAAGTCTTTAAAATCCCTAGAAAACATTATGCCTGAACACTTTTTGAGAGTACACAGAGGAGCCATTGTTAACATGCATCATATAAAAGAATACCGTACAAATTCTACAAACACATTAATACTGATTAACGGCTCTCATGTTACTGTCTCAAAATCTAAAAGCTCTTTAGTTAAAAAGTTCATACTAACAGTGGACGCAAAAATACAACATTGAAGCGGCATATTATTTTCGCAAACTGCCAAGGCTGTATAAGCCTAATCCCGATATAGAAAGCCACAATGAGAGTACAAGCCTTTAATGTACCTAAAAAACTTCATCGCTAATGAGCTATATTTGATATTTTTGAATTCTTTATGGACATCAATTTCTTGCATTCTAAATTGAGATTCTATATCAGGATTTGAGTATTAGCATTATTCTTTCATGTGTTAATTTTCTGAAATTAATTGATTTTTCAATATAATCTTGATTTATGTTAAATATTATTATTTTTATCACGCTAGAATAAACGCTTTTAAAATTTATAAAATTATGGCATTTTTGACAGAGACAGTAACCTATGTAAAACATTGGAATGAAAGACTGTTCAGTTTTAGAACCACTAGAAAACCAACATTCCGTTTTAAAAACGGTCATTTTGTTATGATTGGCATTGAAGTCGAAGGCAAGCCACTAATGAGAGCCTATTCTATAGCCAGTGCCAATTATGAAGAAGAACTTGAATTCCTCAGCATCAAAGTACCAAACGGCCCTCTCACATCAAGATTACAACACATTAAAGTAGGTGATAAGCTATTGTTATCAGAAAAGTCCACAGGAACCTTGGTGACCGATTATACACTACCCGGAAAGAACTTGTGGCTTATCAGCACAGGTACAGGGCTGGCACCTTTTATGAGTATTATTAAAGACCCTGAAGTATATGATCAGTTTGATCGGGTTATCCTGACACATGGCGTACGCTATGCTGCTTGCTTGGCTTATCACGATTTTGTTACGAATGAACTACCCAACAACGAATACATTGGCGACATTATTAAGGAAAAACTGCTTTATTATCCAACAGTAACCCGTGAACCCTACAAAAACCAGGGAAGACTGACCGATTTAATCCAATCAGGTCAATTATGTAAAGACCTGAATCTGCCCCCCATTAATGTAGAAGATGATCGATTTATGCTGTGTGGCAGTGAAGCATTGATTAAAGATATGACTAAAATATTGGATAACAAAGGATTTCATGCGGCACGCAAAAGAACCCAAGGTCATTATGTTCTTGAAAATGCTTTCGTGACAAAATAAGATTATTCAGTAGATATTTAAATAAAGGCAAATTATAACATGATTCGTTTCTTTATTAATTTCTTAGTGACAATCTCAATACAAGCCTATATTATCCCGCCCCATCTTAAATATTGAGGAAGAAACCTCGTAAAAAAACCAAACAAAATATTATGCAAAAACATTATTTTTACAATTTAACAGCAAACAGCCTGTTGAAAAGACAGGGTAATTTACCGTGTCAGCATCAGTCATGGACTGTTATGAAATAATGCCTTTTTGATATTCTAAAAGGCATGGATAGCCTATTAGGAAGACTTTTAAAAAAGCCCTTTTTGGTTATCCAAATAGTTTTTTTATGCCCAAAAAATATAAAAACACAAAAAGTTTTGCATCTGTGGTTCTGTTTCTATATAGCAGACCGGTGCAAGTATCGCTGATACATTGTATTCCGATGGAATGATACGTTAGATAGCTCAGATGAGGAGAATTATCATGAAAACTATACATACAAATACTCACAGTAACTTCTTTTTTCGAAACTACAAGTAAGTGGAAAAAAGGTTATCCTTCTGAAACTAATGTTAAACGCGGTCATAGAGTGGTGCATAAAGATAAAGAACTATCAGAAAAACTAGGGCGCAACGATCCTTGCCCATGTGGCTCAACAAACATCTTTAAGAAATGCTGCATGAAATCAGGACGGTTTGATGGCTCAATCCGCGATTATTACTTTTAGGTGAATCAAGCATAAAAGCTCAGGATTTTCTGAGCTTTTATTGTACCCAAATCCCGATATAGAAAACCACAATGAGAGCACAAGCCCTTAATGCACCTAAGAAACTCTAAAAAAGCTTCATCACCATGTAATTATACGGTAAAGCTATCTGAGCACTTGTTTCTTAAACATAATCACAATAATTTGATAGAAGGGACCTATGCGTAATTAGTGTGACGAATAAAAAAAATTCGTCATATTTGCGAAGGCAGTTAGCTAATAAATCTCAAACACATCTGCATCTAAATAAGCAGGAAACTCTTTCTTAAACTTTTTTAATGTGGAAAAATCCAGCTCAGCACTGAAGACCTGTTGCTGATTATCCTCAGCAGTAACTAAATTTTCACCGGCAAAATCAACAAAACAACTACCACCTGAATGGGCAATGCCATGTCCATCGACTCCAACTCGATTGACAGCCACGACAAAGGCTTGATTTTCTATGGCCCGTGCTTTGATTAAAGTATCCCAGATAGTACGCCTTGCTGCGGGCCAATTCGCCACATTCACCATCAAATCATAATCTTGTTTATTTCTGGACCAAACAGGAAAACGCAGATCGTAACACACCTGAGGCAGTATCTTAATGCCATTGATTTCGAAAATTTTTCTCTGTTTCCCTGCTGCAACAAAATCTCCTTCCTTACTCAGTCGAAATAAATGTCGTTTGTCGTAATATTCAACCGAACCATTAGCCGATACCCAATAAAAACGATTCACTTTTTTATCACCCTGTTTGACAAAAACAGTGCCCGCCACCACGCAATTAAATTCCTTGGCCATGCGTTTGAGCCAAATCACATCCTCACCACCCTCTTCGGTTTCTTGAACACGCGTATCATCAAGGCAAAAGCCTGTTGAAAATGTTTCGGGTAACAACAACAGATCAACGGTGTTATTTTTCTGAAAAAAATCCCGTATCATTTTTTCCAGTAGATCAAAATTTGCTTTTTTATCCAGCCATTGAATATCGTACTGTAGCGCTGCTATTGTTAAAGCTGGCATAATAGTTCCGCTGCTTTTAATAAAGTCTCTTCATTTTTGGTAAAGCACACACGCACAACTTTATTGTTTTCATGATAATCCGTCAATTTATCTGCCTGATAAAAAGGACTCAATGGGATGGCAGCCACGCCTATTTCCTGAGTCAACCAATGGCAAAATTCGAGATCATTCAGATCAGATACAGTAGAATAATCCAACAGTAAAAAATAAGTACCTTTGCAGGGCAAAATCTTAAACCTAGAATTTTTCAAAGCCTCAACTAACACGTCTCTTTTTTGCTGGTAAAATCCTGCTAACTCGTCTATATGATTAGGTTGATTCTTCAACATCGAGGCAACCGCATATTGCGCTGGCGTAAAAGAACAAAAAGTCACATACTGATGAATCTTTCTAAACTCAACCGTCAATTCTGTTGGTGCGACACAATAGCCGAGCTTCCAACCCGTACAATGAAAGGTTTTACCAAAGCTAGAAATGACAAAGGCACGCTTGAATAATTCTGCATAAGATAAGACACTTTTATGACTCAATCCATCAAAAGTCATGTGTTCATAAACCTCATCACTGATGAGATACAAATCATGTTCAATTATCAACTTCTGCAAGGTTTCTAAATCACTGTGAGACAGTAATGTACCCGTCGGATTATGTGGACTGTTAATTATAATCGCACGTGTCTTGTCAGTGATTGTCCGCTTAACCAAATCCCAATCAACCGTATAATCAGGTGCATTTAAGGCGATGTGCCGACAACGTCCACCTGCCAATTCTACTGCTGGTTCATAGGAGTCGTAAGCTGGATCAAACACAATCACTTCATCACCCTCTCGCACGATGGTTGTTATCGCAACCCATAAAGCTTCGGTCGCCCCTGAAGTCACTGTGATATTTTGTATGCCGTCTACCTTATCCCCTGACGGAATATTCTGTTGATAACGATTTTTTACCATTTCACCAATTTGCTTGAGCAGCTCTGGTAATCCGGACGAAGGACAATATTGATTCTTGCCTTCTGCTATGGCTTGATTGATGGCCGACTTCAAAGACTCCGGTGCATCAAACTCAGGAAACCCCTGAGATAAATTAATCGCTTGATACTGATGAGCCATCATCGACATTTCAGTAAAAATACTGATGCCAATATGAGGTAATTTGCTTTGAAAAAATGTTTGCATATGCCTTTTGTTTGGTTCTAAACTGTATTGTTTATTTTAATGGAGAATTGGCTTAAAGGGCAATATTTGTTGTTTCATGGGCTTGGATACTCCTGAATTTTATTCATTTATGTATTTCTTCGATTACTGAAGCTGAATTATTAGAGACCTTTGCATAATTATGTGGCGAAAGAAAAAATAGAGAAAATTTGCCAGATTGAGCCAAAAATTGAAGGTAATAAGCCCGCTATTGGCGAAAATTTTGGCAAAAAGCTGGTGAATTTAATCATTTTTTATTCGTCACACTAATTATGCAAAGGTCTCTATTAACAGGACTCGCTAAAAAACTTGATGCCATAAATTTCCCAAATACCGATATAGAAACGCAAAATAGAGTACAATTGATAGAAAACAAAAAAACCTTCGCAATGACGTAGTATTAAATACAAATATAGCCAATGACCAGTTTACAGGACAAACAAAGTGAATCTATTTAAAGAACTAAAAAGAAGAAATGTTTTCCGTATAGCGGGAATTTACGCAGTAGTGGCATGGATATTGATGCAAGTAGCTGGTACGCTTGAAGCATCATTAAAACTGCCGGAATGGTTTGACAGTGTGGTCACTGCTGGCTTAATGATTGGTTTTCCCATTGCTTTGTTATTGGCATGGGCCTTTGAAATGACCCCTAATGGTGTTAAACGCACCAGTGATGGAACAGATGAACAACTGGTTTCTACCTCGAAAATAGACGGATTGATATTGCTGGGGATTATTATTGTTATCGGCTTAGGTATTTGGCAACAGATGAACCCTAAGCAACAGGATTCAGGCGACATAACTGATAGTAAAAATAACAACTCTGTCATTCCCGTGAAAACGGGAATCCAGAAACCCAAAGAAACCATCCAACCAAACTCCATCGCTGTCCTACCCTTCACGGACTTATCCCCAAACAAAGACCAAGAATATTTCTCCGATGGCATGGCAGAGGAAATCCTTAATGTTTTGGTCCGAGTCGATGCCTTAAAAGTGACCTCACGGACTTCTGCTTTTCAATTTAAAGGTCAAGAAATTGGCATTCCAGAAATTGCCAGTCAACTCAAAGTTAGGCACATAGTAGAAGGGTCTGTCCGTAAATCAGGTAACAATTTACGTATCACTGCTCAATTAATTGTAGCCAAAGACGACAAACATCTGTGGTCGAAAACTTATGACCGACCCTTAAGCACCGACAATATCTTCGCCATTCAAGATGAAATATCCAATGCCATTGTCAAGGCATTGAAAGACAAATTGGGATTAAAGAACATTGAAAAACTAGCAATAAAACAAAACACGCAAAATCTCTCTGCCTATGAATTGTATTTGCAAGCACGGCCATTATTTATAGGACGAAAACAATTGGCCAAAGCAGATGGATTTTTGATAAAAGCCATTGAGTTAGATTCTAAATTTGCACAAGCATGGGCGATGCGAGCAGCTATAAACAGTTTAAATTTATACTATGAAATCTATGATACTACGACAGAACAAGATCAAATTAACAGTTTGGATTATGCAAACCGCTCGTTATTATTAGACCCTAATAATGCATTAGCATTATCTGTAAGGGCTTTTACCAAAATTAATGCCAATTCAAGATTACGAGGACAGTTTGACTATTTTGATATTATCAACGATTTAAAAAAATCTTTACATATAGAACCCAAAAACTCTACTACTCTGCTGTGGTTAAGTGCTGTTTACTGGAAGCTTGGATATATTGAAAAATCTGCAAGACTTTTGAAGCAATGTATTGAGTACGAGCCTTCATATGTTCCTTGTATATCAAACTATATCGGTAGGCATGAATATTTGGGCAACTACCAAAAGGCCTCCGATTTATACCTTAATAATTTAGCTTATGGGTTATTAGATGTACAGAATGCTCCTTTGCTTGCCATTGCTCACTCGAGTAATAAGTTAGCCTTTATGTTGATCTTAAACTCACCTAATTATTTTAAAGGATGGAACAGAAACGAAGAAATTTACAATGCCTATAGAAATCCATCTATAGATCATTCTTTGCTCATAAAAGAAGCAATTGATTGGATTTCAAATAAACAAATAAAACCCATCAGTTGGGAAGCTATCCTCATACCAATTGGATATAAACCGCAGCAAGAAAAGATGCAAGGTTATGATGTTTTTACCTTCAATACACTAAAAGTGGATTCTGAAAACGCAAAAAAACACATTAAGGGTATTGGTGTATTTTCGTATTGGCAAAAACACGGCTACCCACCCCAATGCCGCCCGATTGGAGAAGATGATTTTGAGTGTGACTAATACAAACTCCCCGTCATTGCGAGGAGGAACGACGCGGCAATCTGTTTGGGATTACGGCAGATTCATGAGATTGCCACGTCGCGGAGCTCCTCGCAATGACGCAGTAATAAATACAAATATACACAATGGAAAATTAGCAGGACAAACAACATGAGTTTATTTAACGAACTAAAACGCCGTAACGTATTCAGAGTAGCCACAGCTTATTTAGTAGTTGGTTGGTTATTAATTCAAATTCTTGGCATTGCCACAGATTCATTTGAAGCCCCTGCTTGGATTATGAAACTGGCGATTACAGTTATTGTCATTGGATTCTTTATCTCCTTAATCATCGCCTGGGTTTATGAACTCACTCCTGATGGCATTAAAAAAGAAAAAGACATTGAGTCTGATGATTCTATTGTTCAAGAAACCTCCAAAAAATTAAATTACATCACGGTTGTGGCTGCACTGGCTGTGGCTGGGATGTTTGCTTGGCAGCAGATGAATCCAAATTTAAATGTTCCTTCGGATCAAAAAAAGCAAACAGCAATGGATTTGCCTGACGCTTCTATGCACGCTTTTTCTCGTCAAATAGAGCGACTATTCTCCTCAAAAAAGCGAAAAATAGCCCTAAACCCAGCTTTCCTTCATTACGATTCCTATTCTCGGACAAGCTCCTAGACGATTGAAAGAAATGTTGCCAAACAAGTGATTTGACTCCTTTGCCTCAGTGATGATCGCTTGTTCGTATCCATTATGAATCGGATCAGCGGTTAAGCCAAATACAATAGACACTCTATTCTTATCCATTAAATATCCAAATTGTCTGCAGGGCTTTTAATCTTATTGATCGAATGAGAAGACACGTGCGTATAAATCTGTGTGGTTTCCAATCGTTTATGTCCTAACAACTCTTGGATATATCGAATATCAGTACCCTCATCCAATAAATGTGTGGCAAAACTGTGACGCAAAGAATGCACCGTGACTTTCTTTCTGATGCCCGATTTTTTTAGGGCTGTTTTAAACACACTTTGTACGCTGGTTGGGCTGTATTTTCCACCATTTCGACCTTCAATGATATAATCATTAGGTTGGTATCTTTTATAATAATTTCTCAACATGGTTAAGACATTTTCAGATAACATAATATACCTGTCTTTTTTGCCTTTGGCTTGACGAATATGAATTTTCATCGATTGTGAATCAATATCGCCTATTTTTAAGTTTAATAACTCACCCATACGCAAGCCACCAGAATAAATCAGCAATAAAATAGTTTTGTGTTTTAGATTATGCGTCACTTGCAGAAGTTTAGCAATATCATTAGCTGAAAGCACTGTAGGTAAATAAACAGGTTTGCGTAATTTTATGTCCAATACTTTCGGAATGGGTTGATGAAAAACCTTCCCATATAAAAACCGAATAGTCGCTAAAACTTGTTTCATAGATGAAAAAGAGTACTGTTTTTTCTTTTTACAATAATACAAATAATTCTGAATATCATCATCCGATATTTTATCAACATTTAACTGAGAGACCCACTGCAAAAACAATTTTAAAGCCGAAGCATAGTTTTTGACTGTCGCCTCAGAATAATTCTCAATCCGAGCCTGTTTGATAAATCTAGTAATGATTTCTTGCTTTTTCATATAATATAATGTAATTTACGTAATATATACAAAATAATATAACATATAGTCGTAGTATATGCAATTGTTTATATTACGATGTTGTGCTTCATTATTACAGACTGCTAACCAACTATAAAATTATTTAGAAAAATGAATTTAAGACAAATTACATCAACCATTCTCCTATTGGTTTTGACAAGTACAACAGCAAGTGCACAATTCAGCTTTGGCAATTATGCTTTGCAAAATGTCAATATTATTGATGTAAACTCAAATAATGTACTCTATGATTATACCATTTTAATCAATAATGATAAAATTTCAGACATCTTACCTTCCAAAAATTATATAGCTAATGATACCGTTCAATCTATTATATTGAAAGGTAAATATGTTGTTCCTGGTTTGATTGATGCTCACGTACATTTTGCAACAGACCCAACCGAAGAAAGAAGAGATAATGCAGAAAAAGTGCTTAAAGAAATGCTATTAACAGGGATAACCTCGGTTAGAGATATGGCTGGAGACGCAAGAGCATTAGCTAGTTTATCAAGAAATACATTAGTGGGTGACATATTGGGTCCAAACATTTACTATTCCTCTTTAATGGCGGGTTCAAAGTTTTTTGCCGACCCAAGAACCATTGCATCAGTTCAAGGAGGAATTAGCGGAAAAATGCCCTATATGAAAGCAATTGATGACAATTCTAATATGGTAATTGAAGTAGCTCAAGCTAAAGGCACAGGAGCTTCAGGTATAAAAATGTATGCAGATTTAAGTAAAGAACAGGTTCTGAACATTGTTACTGAGGCAAAAAAACAAGGCATTCCTGTATGGTCTCATGGGTCTTTAACTTCTGCAAAACCCTCTTCAGTCATTGCTTCAGGAGTTATCTCAATATCTCATTCATATATGCTTTTTCATGAGTTCTATGAAGGGAACGATAAAGTTCCGGAAAGTTGGACTTCAGAAGCAGCCTTAACTGTATCAGCAAACTTTTGGAATACAGAATATGCGAAACATAACTTTGATGAGCTTTTTCAGTCTATGATGAAAAATGATGTATTACTTGACGCTACGATATCAGTTTTTGAAATGCTTAAGGAGAACAAAAACCACCGTTGGAAATATGAGATGACCAAGCGGATTACAAAAGATGCCAAAATAAAAGGGGTAAAGGTTGCGGCAGGAAGTGATTCTGGCCAAGAAACGTTTGTTCAGCACGAAATGAAATTATTGGTCAATGAATGCGGATTTAGTCCATTAGAAGCAATAATAGCTGCAACAAAATTTTCTGCAATGGCTTTGGGTATCCTTGAAAGGGAAGGAACAATAGAAGTTGGGAAAAAAGCGAATTTGCTCTTTTTAAATTCTAACCCAATAGAAAACATTGAATATATCGATGACATTTTTTTAGTAGTTAAAAACGGAAAATTGTACAATAAAAAATAACGAAAGCACAACAATATATATAAAAAATAGGCGAAATAGTAATAAATTCAAGGGTTTTGGCTCGTATCAAACTTTGTGCTTAACAGAAAATTTTGTACTTCGAAATCGCCTACTTTTCATATACTAAACGTTACCTGCAAGCTGAAAAAATCCAGCCGCACATTTAGCACATTTGGTTTTTGCCGAAACACAATGCCAACGCTGAAAAAACCAAAAGAGCTAAAATTTATCCTTCGCTCTTGAAAATATTTAGAA
>Ga0316208_1002299_pt1 | contig 15781 bp, 12 predicted proteins | sample 3monopyrite_MG_FD_204944 | JGI IMG/M metagenome (GOLD analysis project Ga0316208, IMG submission 204944) | Microbial mat bacterial communities from mineral coupon in-situ incubated in ocean water Damariscotta River, Maine, United States -... | ecosystem: Environmental > Aquatic > Marine >...
GCAATAAATCTTCCCACCCCATTAGCCAATTCACAAACCCTATTGCCTTTATTTTCAATTGAAAAAAAAGTGTCGTTTGCACTTAAATTGAAGCTCGATAAAAAGCTTAATGCAACTATTAGGAATATTTTAAATTGTCTGTTCACAGATGACAAAGATAGTTGATTTCTTAGGTTTTGTTTTTTCTTCAATTGAAAAAAAATAAACACACCATTTTAAGGCTTGATTTTTTGTAATTAATGCCTTATCGAAATTTTTGTTTTTTAAAATAATGCTCTTTGGCATTGATTATAAAAAATGAGCATCCAAAGGGGTTTGGGGAATGGAAGATTCCCCATTCAATTAAATCCTGCGTAGCAAATCTATTATTTTTTTGTGCGGTTGGGAGTGTTGGGGTGTGGCTATTTTGCATAATACCAGTTATAACTACCTGGAGTTTTTCACGGAAGAGTATTATAACTTGTATTATGTAACTTAGCTTGGGGTTTAATTTTTTGGCATTGCTTTTTGTTTTGTGCGGTGGGGTAGCTTTTTGGTGTTGGCTTTTTTTATTTTCAAAAAAAACAATAACAAAGTGCTACTTGTGGGATGGCTTACAAAAACTATGACAATAAATTAAACAGAAGGGATGGCGTGCGGAACAAAAGAAAATACAAAGAATTTTTGCTTTTTCTGCAAAAAATTGGGTTTGCTTTTGTGGGGATTTGTGTGGTGGATTATTTATCTCCGTAATGAGAATGAGCACTCACCACATAAACTGTAACAATTTCTACTTTTACCGAATAAACTAATCTGTGTTTTTGATTGATTCTACGAGAATATAATCCTTGTAAATTATGTTTTAATAATTCTGGCTGTCCTGTTTCTGTAGTTGGATGCTCCTTTAATTCATTTAGTAATTTTTCAATTTTCTTTAAAGTTGGTTTATCTCCAGATTTCTTGTGTTTCTTTATATCTTCTAAAGCAATTTTAGAAAACTCTAATACATAACTCATAAACCTAAGAGTTCCTTTATTTCTTCAGAAGTAGAAATAGTTTTAGTCTCTCCATTTTGAACTTCTAAAACACTCTCTTTTATTCTTTTAAGCATATTTGCATTAAAATACATATCATCATCACTAACAGGCGTTAAAGCATAAGACTTATCTTTCCCTCTTTGCACAATAATATGTTCTCCTTCATCTACTCTTTCAAAGTATTCTTTTTGATTTTGTCTAAATTCTCTACTGCTTATTACTAACATAATATTATTTTTAGTGTACCAATATGGTACAAATATACTAATATTAATACAATTATCGTGCAACTGTTTCATTTCAAGTCGTTTTAACTTTGTTTTTTACTGTAATGGATGAAACATTTCTATCTGTTTACTTAAATTTTTCATATCCTTATTTCGGTACTTTTCTATATTTCCAACATCTTTATAGCCTGCTAAATATTGTGCTTTTCTTAGTCCGTGTAAATCTATCCAAATGCCTATTCTTGATTGTTTAAGTTGGGTTAATCGCTTAAAATTTAAGTCTGGGTTTTGCTCTCTAATTGTTTTAGCTAATGCTTTTAATTGTTCGTGAACTCTCTGTTCTTTATTGACGTTGGGATGAAACAGTTTTTCGCTTTCTTCTGTGCTTATCTTTCCATTTCTTCCTATTCCTCTGTAATTGGTTATGTAATCATGCAAAGGGATGATTTGATGTGCTTCTAATTGTATGATTCTGTTGTTTTTCCTTCTTGTTCCTCCAGGTACTTTTATGATTCCTTTTTCTAAATCTAAATCTAATAATTCTAAATTCATTAAATCTTGCTTGTCTAATGCTTGAAAAATCATTAATCCTAAAATTAATTTGTTACTGTATTTAAAATAACCGTGTTTGGTTGTATTTTGGTAATTGGTGTAGATTTCTTGTAGTTCTTCTTCTGATAATAAAATGATTTGTTCTTGACTTACTCCTCTTAATCTTACGTTTAATGCAATGTTATCAATCTTTAAAAAATGGTAATAATGTTCTATAGCTCTGAGTGTTGTGTTGATACTTGTTTTAGATTTCTTTTGACTTTGTAAGTGTCCTATGTAGTTTAATAATTGGTTATATTTTATGGTTTTTAGGGTTAATGTATTCATCTTTAACCAATCTGTAAATAAACCAATTCGCATTTTAAAACCTCTAATACATTTTTCACTGTAATACCTTTCTGTTAGCCAATTTCCGAACTTTTCCATTCTTCTAAAATATGCGTGTAAATCTGTGTGCTATCTAATCTTTTGTGCCCTAAGAAATCACCAATATATTCAAGCTCCATTCCTTGCTCTAAAAGATGTGTTGCAATACTGTGTCTTAAACTATGTAGACTTGCTTTTTTATTGATGTTTGCTTTTTCTTGGAGGGATTTTAATCTACTATTTAAGAACTGTCCGTTTACTTGTGGTCTTGTTTTTCCAACTAATACATATTTACTGTTTGGGTTAATTACTTCTCTTGCAAATTCTTGATATTCTTTTAAATCTTGTATCACTTTTTGAGACATTGGAACATATCTACTTTGGTAATTCTTACTTGGTTTTATGTATAATAATCCTTTGTTAAAATCGAGTTCTTTGGGTTCTAAATTAATGCCCTCTTTACTTCTTAATCCGCAACCATAATAAAGACTTAGTAGTGCTTTATCAAATAATCCTTGTGGTGTGTTTCCGTCAATTGAAGAAAAAATAGACTTAATTTCTACTTGACTAAAGATTGTTTTTTCTGTTTTGATTTCCTTTTCTACAATGATTTTATTGACTGCTAATTTCTGTTTCTTGGTCTTTTCTAAAAATTCGCTGTATCTATTGATTACGTTTAAATGTCCTTGTATGGATTGTCTTGATAGCTTGGTTTGGTGTAGGTCTTTTATGAAGTTTTCTATCTCTTGTTGTGTGGGCTTTCTTTGATTTAAATACTTGAAAAAATTAGCTAATAATCTTACATATCCGTTGATGGTACTTTCTGCATAACCTAATCTAATCAACCAATTTTCAAAATTTTCTAATTCTATTTCTTTAGGGGTCTTGTGCATTTTGGAGTTTTTACTGAGGTACATACTTAATCCCTTATATTTATTAGGTTTATGTGCCTCACTAAGCTAACTGAGGCACTACTGAGTTACTAAGGTGCTCTTTTTTGATTTTTGTTAGAGCTTCATCTAATGCAGTTTGAATATTTTCTTTTAACTGACTATACTCTTCACTGTTTAAAATCTCATATTCATAGCCTGTACTTCTTGGGTTTCCTCCAATTATTTTGATGTAACCATAACGAGATAAATCACTTAAATATCTGCTCAAGGTCTTTGGGTTGATTCTTAAATTAGCTCGTAACTCTTTGGCATAGAAACTTTCTTTTTCTTCTCGTTTTAAATGTGCTTTTAACACTTCTAAAAAATCCCTACACGCTTTTGTTAGTTCATCACTTTTAGCAAGTAATACGTCTTTTAGTAGTTTATTCGCTTCCTCAATATCTTCTAAAGTGGTTTCTATGTAATAGTTTCCTTGTTCGTCTTTTTTACGTTCTCTTTGATATTGATGGTAAAAAGTGACTGTTTCAATGAATGATAAATAATGTGTATTGGTTCTTAATGGTTTAAAAACAGTGTCGGGAATATTGAGTTTTGTAGCGAATGGATTTCTAACTTTTACTTTCTCTAATAACAGTTGTACATCTTGTAAAAAGGTCTTGATTTCTTCTTCTTTATGTTTGTTGATTGTTCCTGCTGATAAATTTTGTTGATACTCCATAATTTGATTTTTATGCGTTTTACTATTGTCCAAGTAGATTAGTAAACTTCTGTTTGCGTTATCTTCATAAATACGTTCTTTGGTTGTTGTTCCGGCTAAACAAATTGGTCCTTCAACTTGTAGCGTAACTGTTTTTAGATTTCCTTTTGCATCTTTGATTGGTATCGTTTTACTTATTCGTTTTTTACTCATTAATTCGCGGATAGCATACAATATTTTATCATCTTGTGCTCCGTCTAAATCTTCTATTAATACCAGTTTATTTTTCAATTCGGTACGGTCAAAATAGTAGAGTGCATTTTCGGATAAGGCAGTAATTTCTAGCTTATGTTCGGCTGGTATTAACTCGCTTATCTTCTCTTGTAGATATGTTTTTCCTGTTCCCGAAGCTCCAAGACTTATGATGTGTAAAGGCTGTTCTCTTAATCTACTTGTAAACACTAAGAACATTAATAAACGGTTGTTTTCTTCTCCAACCATTCCAGTCTTACCAATCAAATCATTGGTTCTGCGTAGCAGATCCTTTGATTGTAGAAACTCAATTACTTGTGCTTTTCTCTTTTCAGATATTTCTCTTTGCTGTGGCTTGTTAGGTTTTTGAGCTTCTACTTGTTCTAAACGATACTCTTCTAAACCATTGATTAACTCAGCTATTGAGATTTGTATTTCTCTTGTTCCTAATTCTAATCTTTCGGCTACTTTACGGATAAACTTCTCTGTTGCATCATCATTGTATAAATCCAAATTGCTTTGTCTGATATTGTAGATTGGACTTTGTTTATCGGTTCTCGTGATTCGTAAAGTAACTTTTAATTTATCTAAGCTGAATAAGTTTATCCCTCCTAAAACACTGATTTGGATTGCTCCATTTTCATAAATTATATACTCTGGATTTTCTGTGTTTATTTTAGATTCTGTTTTCTTTTCAGTTGAAGAAAAAACACTAATTCTTTTGCTAATTAAATGCTCTAGAATGGTTGGCTCGTGAGATTGAACTAAGCTATTTATATCTTCATTTTCGGGAGTATTTACTTTACTAATGGTAATATTTGGCAATAACTCATTTAAAGTTTTACTGTGCTTTTCTATCGCTTCATTACCCGCTGTATCACCATCTAAAAAAAGTATGATTTCTTGTAGTTCTTTTAATTCTGTAATTGCTTTTGTGTGTTCTATGGTTAGTCCATTTGTACCATATAAAGCTAAAGTTTGGTAATCTGTATATTTTAAAAGTGTAGCACTATCAATGATGGATTCTGTAAGTATGAGTGTTTTAGTTTCTGCATTAGGATAGTTTGGATATAAACCCTTTCTGTTGGCTGTGTAGTAGTGTGTTCCAGTCTTTCCAATATTCCGCCCGTATAAACTCACAATTTCGTTTTGGACATTTCTTAAAGGATAAATAATACAGTTTTTGAGTTGTTTAAATTGAGTGCCATTGTTGTAACCTTGTTCTAATTTCACATCATAGATTGCTCTTTCTTCTAAATAAGCAATTGCTTTTTTACTTCTGTGTAGGCTTTGTTTGAATTTTGGAAATAGCTCAGAGTAGTTGATTTCTTCTTCTATTTTTGTTTTTACTTGGGTTGGTTTTATTTCTGCAGTACCGATTAATTCCTTTGCTTTTTTCAATGCTTGGTGTTTGGTGCATTTTTCTTTGTCTTGAATAAACTGTATGACGTCTCCTGTTTTATTACAACCAAAACAAGTATAGGTATTGGTTTCGGGGTAGATTCTTAAACTTGGTTTATTGTCTTTATGGAATGGACACAGGCAGTGCTTGCTTTTATTCATTGCAATACTGTATTCTTTTAGTACTGTTTCTATGCTTAATTGCTCTTTAATTTGCTTGATTTCCATAATTCTGAAAAAAGTTTAATATCACTTATCAGTAACAAATGTAATCTATAAATTAAAACTAAACAAATTTATACGTTTTGTTTTTAATCTATAAGTACATTATCTTTGTAAAAACATCATTTTTAAAGGTGTTTTGTAATCTTTTAGTTATGAATATTGGTAAACAAATAGCAGACTTACGTAAACAGAAAGGCGTTAGTAGAGATGAACTTGGTAAAGAAGTGGGAACTTCTGGAGCTGTTATTGGCAGATACGAACGTGAGGAGATTACACCATCTGTTGAGATAGCTAATAAAATAGCTAAGGCTCTTGGGGTTTCTTTAGATTACTTGGTGGGGAACACTGATTTAGAGCTTACTGATAAACTAATGAACAGAATTAAAGAAGTAGCTCGTATGACCGAGAAAGACAAAGATTATGTTTATACGCTAATTGATGCCTTTATTGCTAAGAATAAACTTAAAGGGTTGGTGTAATTTTATCCATTTCATTTTCACCCATTCCAACTAACATCTCTGTCAAACCCCTTAAATCCTTATGAGTATCAGGAATACAAGCCCTAAATACTGCTAGTTTTTTATAAAGAATTTCGTTTTGTAAGTCGTAATTATGCTCATATTGATAAAGAGATGTTACCATTGTGACACTAACTAACTGTTTAAACAGCTCAACACCTATTTTTAATTCTGAATGGTTAGTCACACCATTGGGAAATGACTTTATAAAAAGACTTGAAGCATCAAGAATTAATTGAAATTTATGTACATCATTCGCACTTACGTAATCGTTTATCTTATTTTTAATTTCTTCTATCATTTTTAATTTCCTTGGACATCATACTTTTTTCCATAAACTTCAACTTTGGCAGTGTAATAATCGTCAGGGCTCGGGTTTGACAGATTCTTAGTTCCTGATTTAAATCTAATATACAGCTGCCGCGCGATTGTATCGCGTAGTTATATAATTAGTATTTAATAACAACAATATCATCTAAAAGTCCTTTTTCTCCTGCATAATCTACTGCACTACTATACATATAATCTTCTGGCCTAAAAACCAACCCTTCTTCAACAGGATTTTGATGAATATAATTAATTTTTTCAAAAATTACTTTATTACTCCAAACTTCAATAGGTTTATTATCATGTCTCCAAAATTGATACTTGCTAACATTTGAAGATTTTTTTGCTGCTTTTGCAAATTGTTCTAATAATACTTCTTTTCTGCTTTCTTTAGAGTTATTGATTATGGCTTTGACAATAGCTTTACTTGTAAATCTTTTAAAATCACCTAACAATTGTTCTGGTTTTTGTTCTCTTACACTCCTAAACACCAAATGTACATGGTTTGTCATTATGCACCATGCATAAATTTCCATGCCTTTTTCTTTTTGGCAAAAACTTAAACTATCAAGTAATATATTTTTATATTCATTTCTGGTAAAAACATCTAACCATTCTACTACAGCAAAGCTTACAAAATAAGCTGCCTCTGGTTTATGAAATTTGTAGTTTCTACTCATAAATCAAATATAATAAATTAAGTTCGATCACAATCATTTATACTTTTCATTGAAAGGTCATTAAAATTTCGCTACCGCACGATTGAATCGTGTGGTAACCTAATAGTTTATAAGAGAGTTAATTTAGAAGTATTGAATAATTAGTATTGACAAACAATTATTGACGATAATTATTGGCACACACGATACAATCGTGCGGCAGCTGGGGTTATGACGACTGGTTTTTACCAACGCAATATGAATTTTCGGAGTTAAGAGATGAACTAACAACTATAAATAATGCTATAACCAGCAATGGTGGAGATGCAATTAATTTATCTAATAGTTATTGGACTTCATTTAACGTAAGTGCAACAGAAGCAAAAATATATAATTTTAATACTGGAAGTCAGTCAACACAGCCCAAAACCAACCAATACTACGTACGTGCCGTAAGGTCATTTTATTAATTTAAAATGGCTTTTTTGTTTTTGGAAAAATAAAAAACATAATATATGCTTAACTTAAATTGCACACTCATTTACGTTACACTCAATGAACGAGAGAGGGGGTTGGTTTTGATAGGTCGATTCTATAATGGAACGCGATATCCCGAAATTTCGGGACTAATCGCGCACCAGCGGGGGTTTATGTAAATTGGGGACATTGCTAACTATAGATTCTCAAGTATCTCGTTGTCTCTTAAAAACTCTTTCAAAGAGTCAATATCGGAAAGATATTTACATGAAATTCTTTTCCCACTTTTATAAAGTTCAATTTGATTTGAAGTGTCAAAGAACAAGTTTAATGAGTTATCTTTTTCAAGAACGTAACTCATATGATTGTCTTTAATCCAGCCATTTTTTAAAAGGTAATCTGTAAAAATATTATTCATATTATGGCGTGTATGGCTCAATTATTACTTTATACCCTAAGCTCTTCCACGCATCTATGGATGCTTCCCATTCAACCTTAGTCATATTTGCACCTGCTCCAAATCTACCTGACCATGCATTGACATGAACAGTCTCTATATCTGTAAACCATACTTCCCCTCCAGAATATGCTTTAGGACTTAAGTTAGTATGTTTAATTACAGAATTATTACCAATTGATGTTTGCTCTAATCCAATATTTATTCCATTATCATCAATGGTCCAAATATATTTTTTAGAAGCTTCTCCATAGTTTCCTGTAATGATATTATCAAATTTATTAGTTCCTAATTCTTTGGTAAACTTTCCATTTATCAGAGGAATACCCTCTCCTTCAAGTATTGGTCGTGCTGGATTTTTCAAAGTGATTAGTCTGGCTCTGATAGAAGAAACCAACGCATCCCCTGCGTTAGCCACTTTATTTGCCACTTCAACTATTTCATCTCCTTTGTTTAATTTCAGAATTTCATCTTTAGCCTTTAATAGTTCTTTAGCTTGATGTTTTGCTAATGCTCCATAAATAGCATCACCTGACATACTTACTAGTTCAACACAAGTTAAAAATGATTGTATGTCAGAACATAATTGATTTTCTTCTTCACAAGTATATTTTAATATAATGTTTGTCGCTCCAGCTGTAAACTCAATGGTTTTAATTCCTAAAATAATTTTTTGTGTTTTACTTAATGTACTTATTCCTGTCAATCCTAATTTAAAAGACTTGATAACAGGACCTAACCCAATAACTGTTGTAATAATATCAATACCTATTTCAGCTCCAAACTCAATATTTGCATTTGTATTTATTTTATCAAAAGCATAAAGTATAAATGCGGGAATTTTTATAGGACCATCCACAGGAAACTGAACATTACCATCTTGGTTGTATGAAATAATTCCAATGGGTTGAAAAGGATCAAAAACATAAGTCTTTTGTTCAGGTAACATCATTTCAGATACAATGCCATCTATAATAAAATTTCCTGTAATTGGAATATTTGCTTTTTCTTTGGTTATATATATTTCAGAAAAATCAACTTTAGCATCTAAATTATAATTAGAATCATGAAATCCTGCAATTTTTTCAGAAACGTAATCAAAAATAAGTACATCATTTCCTGCTGCATCTTTCTCATAATTATAATTTTCGGTATTTGTATATTGGCTATTAACCCATAAATTATACATTACTTGCATATATATTTGATTATTTTCGTCTCGATCAATTCTTGAAAAAAGAGCGGAAAATAAATTTTCGTATTGCGTAATTGTTTCTGTTCCACCTTGGTAATTTTGAACTTCATAAGTAATAGGTCTACTAGCAATTAATTCGTCTAACATTCTAGTAGCATCTTCAACGGGTGTTGATAAAATAATTGCTAATGCAGTTCTTTCTTCATCAAACCACATCCAATCTTTGCTAAAACAGTCTAATAAATTAACTCTGGTTTCAATAGATAATTTTGCTAAATCACTTTCACTTATAGGGTTATCCATAAACAGTCTAGCTATTCTATCTTCATCTTTAATAGTCTCAAATTCTTCTAAAATGTTTTCTATACTCTGTTGGGTTTTAATTAAAAAGTCTAAATGATACTGTATTTTTTGTAATTCAAAATCTTTCTGGCTGCTGACATAGAATGTTGCTTCAGAAATTGCATCAATATACGCATCAATATATCTACTATCATTAACACGCCAAAAATAAGATTCATCAATCGCATCATAAGTTTCAGCAATATCTAACATTCTTTCAGCAATTACTAAATCATCAGAATCAATGTTTGAATTATTGTTTAATGGAGCCCCAAACACATTACTATAATTTTCATTAAAATTATACTTTTCTAGAAAGGCTGCTCCTTTTTTTTGTTTATCAAGAATTTTAGTATATCTACATTCTAATTCGGATAAATTATTATCTGATGTTGAAACATATATGTTTTTGTCAATTATAAAATTTGACCAACTTTCAGTGTAATTGTTAGCTATTAAAATTTCATCTATGGTTAAAGGATCTCTATACCCATTTAAAGGTCCTTGCCAATTACCTGATTTGAATTTATTATTTGGTTTTTTTATTGGTGGGTAAATTTCTTTATAAAGAATAGAATGTGCCTTAAAGGAACAATCATCTGAATTAAAAAGCATAGTCAAGATAGAGTTATTTTGGTATGCATGTTGCCAATTTAATAATATATTTTTATGATTATTTACATAAGATAAAATTTCTTCACCGGGTATAGTTCCTCCAATTTTGTATGTTGTATCTTTAACATTGTAATCAGACATCAAATCATTCCAACCATCTTTTTTCATATAAGTTATGAAAGTATATGCTCCATTATCATAATGTAAAGAGATGGATATATAATCAATGTTATTTAGTGTAAAACTCGAAACGCCTCCAGACTCTCTATCAAATTTAACATTTTTCAATATCCAATTTTGTGAAGCATCATTTGCAAAAATAATTGCATAACCAGATGGTGTAATTATACCATCTATATCTATACCGTTAATTGGTACAGAAATTTCATTTTCATTAGTAGAATAAAATTGACTTCCACTATATTTTGCCATGTTATCCTCTGCATCATCCAAAAATGAGAATGACAATTGGTTGCTAAAAATTTGTTCCCATTGTACTTTGGTAAGGTGGTTGCCACCGCCATAATCCATTAAATTATTTGTACTTTCTTTTGTTACTTCAGGGAATGTGTGTGCTAAGTCAAATGCACCATGGCCAATTTCATGAGCAATGGTGTGTTCAGTTGGATTATTACTCACAAAACCTAAAGATTTATTGTGTACCATATACCCATCAACACCTGGTGTTTCAAATTCATTAATTACAAAAATATACACGGCCTGTTTGTTGTAATTGGTGTCGGCAAAATAACTGCTTCTTAAGGCTTTCATTTCGTCAGAATACAAGTTAAACAATTCGGGGTCGTCAATTTGCATTTTACCGTCATTATTTAAATCCCAACTAAGGTCATTAAAAGTAGAAGCTGTACTTACATTAAAACTGGTGTTGGCACAGGCATAAATAGCATTTAAAGAATCTTGTAATTGTGGTAAATTTATAGTTGCATTACCTACAGGTACAACAACCACATCAATATTTTTTTCGGCATAGGTAATAATATGTAATTTCCCTATTTTAAGACTTGCGGCATCAAAAACATATAAATCTTTAGAGAGGTCTTGCATATACCCACTCAAATCAATGTCATACGTTTTATCGTCTATGACAGTAATGTCGTCTGTCGAAATTTCTACGCCACCTATAGTAAATGTTAAATCAGTTGGTGTGTTGGTTTCAAGTTTGGCTATTACATGATCACCTGCATTTTTGGCTGTAGATTTATAGGAGACATAATAGGGGGTGCCATCTTCTAATAGAATGTTTTCATAATTCCCCTCCCATGCCGTACGGCTAGTATTAAAAGCGTCAAAACCATATAGCTGATTCTCTGCAGCTTCAAAATACACAAAGTAGTCTTTAGTGGCATCAAGGCTATCGTCAGACACATTCCATGTACCTATTTCTATTGTTCCATCTGGCCAAACAATATATTGGATTCCACCAGCCGCATTTAAAACAATGGGTACGCCACCTCCTGGAAAAGTAAATGTACTGTCTGCACCTTCAAAATTAATGGTTACGCCTGTACTGTCATATTGAATCATTGTTGTATCCATTGCTGGTACAGAATATGGGTCAGCCATACTGATTAATAAGTCGTGTTCCCACTGATCAACTCCTTTTGTAATGGCTTCCACTTTACCTTCTCTAATCGCTAAATTGTCATCTACTAAAATGTTGGTAAAAGACACGTTTAACTGCATCATGATAAAAGGCATGGTAATTTTACCTGTTCCTTTAAAATGACCAGCTTGTCCTAATGCCTCAATTGATGTCACACGCATATCAAACTGACCTACGGTAAAGGTCATCCCCACAATAGCGTTGTCTAAAGGTGTAATATTAGGTTGAGTTGCCGGCATTGTGGTTGTTCCACAAGCGTAATTTGGTGGTGGATTTGTCGTAAATACCGAAATATTACTGTATTCTGATTCATATTCGTCATTAATTAACCCTTTAATTCTGGCTTCATATTCAGTTTCAGGTTCAAGGCTGTTAATTTTCATGTCGGTAGTCGGCACACCAACTGTTGTGACATACGGAAACCATTCAAAATCTTCATTGCCTGTTTTACGGACTTCTAGTACATAATTGGTAAACACACCATTGGCATTCCAATTGGCATAACCTTGTCTTACTCCTGTTCCAGATGTTTGTAATTGTAATTCAATTCCATCCGCTAATGAAGCGGCCAGACTACCGTAGTTAAAGGTACAAACTGTACTATACCCATTGTTGGCGTATAAATCTCTACCTTCCACATTTCTGGCTTGTACACGCCAAATGTATTCTTTACCTATTTGTAATTGAGGTTCAACAATCCCATAATTTACAAAGGTTTGACTGGTAACTTGGAAAAAAATAGGAATACTCGAATTTACAATTTGATTAGGATCTATATTATCGTCAGGATTACTATTGTTTTCAAATATTTCAAAAACATATTCGGTATTTAAGCCTGTTGGTCCTCCCATATTCATAGGTGTCCAATTAAATAATATTTGTTGAGGGTCTAAAGCTTGTATATTACTCCCACACAATGGTTGGTTTAACATTGGAGGTTGTTGCCGAGCAAACCAAGTTTGAGCACAAGTCGGATTTCCCAATACCAAATTGTTAGGACTTGTGTAGTCTATGACTTCAACACAAATACTACAAGGACCTTCAGGCAATACTTTTCTTTGGATATAATCATTAACATCTACCCCCGTAAAAATTAAATTCTCAGTTGCTAAATAAGGTGCTAATGCATTACCTGAAATTTCAATAGGAACACCCGGCGTAACTGTAATTGGTGGTAAGTTTAAAAAATCATTTGTGGCAATGGTATAACCATTTCCTGTTAAGGTCACTTTTATTTTAACTTGATGAGATGCTACAGTAAAATCTGTTAACGTCAACAAGATTTTCATTTGGTTATTAAAAGGATCTGCGTAGTCTGGTAAATAAGAACTGTATGGTGGGTTAATTTGAACAAATGACTGAATTGGGTAGTTTTGTCCAACCGCTTTAAGAGTTGTAAATAAAACAACTAATAAGATTGATATATGTTTAAAAATTCTCATTTATTAACTTTATTTAAAAGCTGTAGGCTAAATTAGCAAAAAGATTTAATTCTGTGGTTTTTATAATGGTAGAAGCCGTTGGTAAACGTTGCATCAAATTGGCATTTAAACTCAAATTAACTTTTCCTGCTTTTTTATTTTCAATTTTTGGTGTAAATGTAAATGAAATGCGGTGATTAAATACATTACTCACCAATTCTCCACTGCTATATTGCCGATTATATGTTGAACCTAAACTAAGACTTGATTTTTTTTCGAATAAACTTTTCTGAAAGTTTAAGGTTGGCCCAACAAATAAACTTTGTGTTTGTAGATATGCTGTATAATTGGCATTTGTTGCAAAAGTAACACTTGCTGCTTGTTCGGTAAATTGTAAACTGTACGATAAATTAGAGGCATGCACATTTGATGGCGCCGAATTGTTTTCAACATTAATTCCAAAAGCAGAAGCATCTAATATATTCCCACTTAAATTATAAGATTCTTGATAATTATACATTAATTGTAAAGCTGATTTATTTTTACCTTCTCCAAATCGATAACCAATTGATGCCATAGCATTTTGAGATAATTGATAAAAATTCATGGTGTCAGCAGGTTGGTAATAAAAAGGATCTGTATTGGGGCGATTACGTGTGTAAGTACTAAAGTTTGAATAAGAACCAACTAAATTTAATACTTTTATTGGAGCGTAACTCACATTTACACTTCCAACCCAACGGTTAGTTGTTGATGTTTTATCGTCAGCTAAATTATTGATTTGGTAACCTGTGTTGAAGCCAATATTTAATTTGTTTTTAAGTAATGAAAAAGTTGGAGCAAAGGTGTAATTTTGTAAATCGTTGTTAAAGTAATACCCTCCTAATGTTTTATAACCTGGGTCAACGTGTTCAAAATTAAAAGATAAACTCATAAACTTTAATTTATACGCTAATGAAGTTTTAAAGGCATTAAAAAAATCTGTAGTTGAATTGGCATTAATCAATCCATTCATAAATGTAAGTTGTTGTCCAGATTCGGCAGGGTTGCTATTGTTTGAGTTTTGTGTTAAACCAGACAGCGCATATTCGGCAGTGAAATTTAAGTTTTTGATTATTTTTGCCTTTCCAATTACACTGGCCACAAAATTGTCTTGTGGTTTAACGGTTGAATTTAAAGGAATGAAATTAAGTGAATTTTTGTCATCAACACCTTTAAATAAAATAATTTCACCACTGTATCCTTTGTTGTTGTAACCTGCACTTATTCCAAATCCATATCTTCTGTATACTATTTGATTCAAATTGTCATCTTGACTATTATAGTTCATTTCTTTATTTAATCTTCCCCCCATTAATTTAAATTTCCATTTACCGGGGGTCATTTCAACACCGCCACCCAAAAAGGTGTGACCACTTAATGTGTATGGAGAAAAACTCATGTTTACCGTTCCAATATGTGTTTTTACCCATTTAAAAGATGGGTGTAAAGCAGTTTGATTAAATGGCTGTGTATATTTGCCACCTTGATTAGAATAGGTATAAGTAAACGGTAATGCTACGTCTAAAATGCTAATATTCACTCTACCACTAGCGTACCATGTAAAGGGTTCTCTACTTGGAAAAGCAACACCACTTGAAGCATAACTAATGGTATTAAAATTTAACCCACCACTCACTTTTACCATGCCTTTTTTTCCTAATTTATCAAGATTTTGTGCTGATACAGCACCAACAATAAACAGGCTTAAAACAGTAAAATATAGCTTAAAATAATTCATAGGGTTTAAAGCAAAATTATTGATTAACTATAAATGTGATGTAATAACTATCATATTCTGATGCCACTTTTAAAACATACGTTCCAGGCTGAATAGTTGAACCTAAATCAATATTGTGTGTCACAATTAAATTATCCTCATTATTTTCTTGCCAATAATATGAATACCCATTCATATCTTGCACAGTTGTTACCGATAATTGACGCTTATAGAATTCAATTTCAACTGTAAACACACCAGAATTTGGATTCGGATATAATTCTACAGATTTAATCCCATTTTGATTGTAATTTGTTGCAAGTGTGGTGTCATAATCTGCGCTATAAATCCATTTTGTAACAGGCATAATACATGTACCGTAATGTGCATTCATGGTGATTTGAAATGCACCTGTATCTGGCAAAATAATAACGGGTGAATTGATGTTACTATCGTCTAATACAGTAATTTCAAAAGGGAAATCCCAATCTATATTGTCTGCTGGAGGTGTACTTACATCTACCAAAACAACAGTATCTGCTTGAACATTGTAAGTTGAAAATATAAATAATGGTTCAGGTAATGTACCATTGTCTGTAATTTCAGCTGTTGTTGCATATTGACAATTGATAGAATCTGCAACTGTAATAGTGTAGGTACCAATAGATAAATTTTCAAACAATGATGCGGATTGAAAAGTACCACTATTTATTGCATACGTATATGGACTTAAACCATTAGTAGGTGTCACAATTATT
>Ga0316208_1002300_pt1 | contig 15776 bp, 16 predicted proteins | sample 3monopyrite_MG_FD_204944 | JGI IMG/M metagenome (GOLD analysis project Ga0316208, IMG submission 204944) | Microbial mat bacterial communities from mineral coupon in-situ incubated in ocean water Damariscotta River, Maine, United States -... | ecosystem: Environmental > Aquatic > Marine >...
TAACAATAAAGGATTAAATGCAAACTCAGAAATAGTCATCGACAATGAGGATCGTATTAAAGCACAACTGACATTACCTGATGTTAGGCTACTTACAGTGGATAGTAGTAGACAGATAATACAAGCTAGTGCACAACTCACGGTTAAGAATATTGGATTTATTAAAACCCTTGTACCTGATGTCCAGAGTATTAAAGGTGAAGCGGCATTAAACTTCAGCATATCGGGAACGCTGGCACAGCCAAAATTAAACGGTCACGCGCATTTAAAGAACAGCTCATTACACATCCCAAGACTGGGACTGAGCATTGAACAACTCAACCTGACAGGCCAAAGTGATGGTTTAGAAAAAATAAAATTTCAAATGTCTGCGCGTTCTGGTGCAGGCGATATATCCGTGCAAGGTCAGACTCTGCTTGATCGTCAACTTGGCTGGCCAACAACAATTAATGTTAAAGGTGAAAATTTTGAGGTTACTCACATACCTGCTTCGCATATCATCGTATCTCCTGATTTACAGATATCATTACAAAAAAACAACATTAATATTAACGGTGAAATGCATATTCCGTATGCAAAACTTCAACCTAAGAATGTTAGCTCTGCCGCACGGCTTTCAGATGACGTTAAGTTTACTGGAGAACATGAAACTCCGGATGAAAAATGGTTAATTAATACCAGGATACGCCTGACTCTGGGGCAGCGCATTCATTTTTATGGCTATGGTTTTGAAGGACGCTTTGGTGGAAATTTATTATTGGAAGACAAACCTGGTCAGCCGACTAAAGCGCTCGGCGAAATTAAAGTAGAAGAAGGTCGATATACAGCCTATGGCCAACGCTTAACGGTTGAGCATGGGCGCTTACTGTATACCAATGGCCCGATAACCAATCCCGGTTTAGATCTACGTGCTGTGCGTCGCATCAACGCTATTACTGCGGGTCTAAAAGTTAGAGGCACCTTAAATAACCCACAGGTAGAACTCTTCTCTATCCCCGCGATGGGTCAAACAGATACCCTTTCCTATATTTTATTAGGCCGCCCTATTGAAAATGCCTCTGGTAAAGAGGGTGAAGCAATGGCCAAAGCAGCACTTGCATTGAGCTTAGCTGGAGGTGATAGTCTTGCCAGAACAATAGGTGCTCGTTTTGGTTTAGATGATTTGCGTGTGGAAAGCAGTGACACAGGTGAACAGGCATCGCTGGTCATAGGCCGATACCTGTCACCCAAACTCTACATTGGTTATGGTGTTGGACTAATAGAATCTTTCAATACCTTTAACGTGCGTTATCAACTGTCTGATAAATGGCAACTTAAAGGTGAAAGTGGAGAACACCAGGGTGCGGATATTCTTTATACGATTGAACGTTAATTAAATAAAGTGAACATCTTATCCTTAGCTATTTAAGATTTTGTAAAATTCTTAGGAAGATATTAAAACTTTTTAACTAACAACAAATTCTAACCTGCTATATTAATGAGTAATTTCATTATCGTATTTCAGTTAAATTATAATGACTAAATAATGTTACAGGTGATTTTGTTTCCATGCTTCCTGAAACAGCAGGCATAACCGCAACAACATTGTTCTAATTATCGGTGTTAATCGTATACTTAATAGGCGCCGGACAGCCCCATCAATGTAGCAGGAAAGATTGTTGGGCTGAACTAATGAAGAGATGGATGATTAAAACAGATTTATTATAAACACCAGCAGCGTAAACCGTAAGTTAATCAAAGCGCGATATAAACCAAACTACCTATATAAATTAAAAACACTAAAAAACTTTCCCATCCAATATTAGCAATACCATGACGCTCACGATGTAATAACCCCATTAATATAATGCCCGTCATTAAAATCGTGATAGCCAACCAGAACTGTTCAGTTTTTGTAATAGCCGCATAAATAGGACCTTCACGATACACCAGATCTGACACTGCAATAAACAAGGTATCAAAAGCGTTGCCCCCTATTATATCCCCAACAGCCAATGTTAAAGATTTCAAACGAACCGCAGTGATTACAATAACCAGTTCTGGCAGTGAAGTAGACACCGCCGTAAATACACCACCTACCAATCCTTCCGACATATTAGTTATAGAAACAATTTCTATTCCCACCAAAGACAGCACCCAGCCTGAAAACCCCACAATAACGGAGTAAAGTGCAAAATTAATCCAAAGCTTTTTTACAGATGAGTGTTTGTAATAATGAATGTTTTCTTTTTCTGTACGTGTTTCGCTGGTGCGACGAGGTAGCCACATTGGCATTTTATGAGTCTTCGTGAGCAGACGCACACCAAAGAAATAACTGATAAGTAAAAGATAAGAGGCCGGATGAGCCGAATACAAATTCATATTCGGAACAGCGAATGCGATTAAGTGTATGGAAAGTAATGTTACTAAAAACGCACTCATCATTAAGTTTTCAGCTGATGCTGCAGCATGTTCTAAGTTTGCCTTTCGATAAAACATATCTGCAACAGCAAGAAAAAATGTTTGTGCGGCAATCCCCCCCAGTGCGTTACTGACTGCAAATTCTGCGTGACCTGTACTTGCTGCAGTTACCGAAGCAATAATTCCTGATAACGAAGTGGATGCACCGATAAAAACCGCCCCCATAAGTGCTTCACCTATACCAGTATCCGCAGCAAGCTTTCGGGCGACATGCGTCATTTTAACGCCGAAAAATCCAATAACTGTCGCAACCAGTATAAAAATGATTATAAGTATGTAAAGCGGAGTATCTTGAAAATCAAGCATAATTTATTTTATAGATAACTCAATCTATTTTAAATGATTATAAAAGTAAGTCAGGAGTATCATCCTTAGGTAAAGAGCAAGCTAACGTGATCGCTCAGGCCAAACAATATGCTTAATATTATTTTTACCTGACTTCTTAACTTCATACATTAAGTTATCAACTTGTTTCATCATATCTCTGCTAGACTCCATAACTTCACTGTAAGAAACTGCGCCAATACTAAAAGTCACTGGCCAGTTGTTGGCCTGCATGACACTTAATAATTCACTTTGTAATTTTTTGATTAAAGGAATTGCAGCCTCATATTCCAACTTGGGTAACATCACCGCAAATTCATCCCCACCTAAGCGAGCAGAAAAATCTGAACTTCTTATATTTGACGATAAGGTCTGACTAACCGTTATTAATAGTTCATCCCCCGTTTCATGCCCCATAGAGTCGTTAACATGTTTAAAATTATCCAAATCAAGATAAGCAATCGTAAGCGCCTCGGGATAACGGTGAACCCTGACATATTCACGCTCAAGTTGTTCCTGAAAAAAGCGTCGGTTTGCTAAACCTGTCAGAGGATCGGTATCTGCCAGACTTTCTTCTAATTTCAATTTTTCACGAATAATTAACAACAACCAAAGTATAATGAGAAAAAAAGCCAGCCTGACCAGAGTATTCCAAACAGGTATCAGAAAAGAAGAAAAATCATGACCCGCCGCAAGATCTCCCCCTAACCATATCCCGGCAGAAAAAACGGCGACAGTTATACCAATACTTTTTCCACCGTACCACACAGCCAACATAACAGGCATAGTATAAAGTACCGAAAACGAAAGTTCTGGCCCTATAAGGTAATCAAAAACACCTAATCCAAAACTTAACCCCAATACCAGGAAAAAAAAATCGCTCTTTCCCATAGCATCAAGATAATTATTTAAATACTTTAACAAATTAATTACCTGCATCTGTTTGGATAATTTTTTATTCATCTTTTTTAAAGCCAGCAGCCCAATTGTTCCTTTTTATCGATGAACTCATGTTACATATAGAACTCTTACCGGAAGAAAAGATATTCTAAAAGATAAACAGCCTGGCTAAATTATTACCCATGCAGTGAAGCTTAAAATAATCAGTTCCAATACAATCTTATCGCCAGTGAATTATATCAAAGAAAGTCCCATTATATTCAATTTCGTGCTTATTCAGTTTCTGACTTTTACATAAAATAATTCTGCTCACATGAGAGCTTTTATTGCGGCTTCAACAGCACGTATTGCCACGGATTTCATTAATGTGAATAAAAATACAGCAAGCTATTATTTTCAACGTTTACGCCTGACTGGTCAGAAGTCTCCAGAAATGGCAAATACAGCCGCCGGCGAACTCTATCTGGAAATAGAATTTAAACCACATAGTATTACAGGGCAGATGGTCATTATGTTTAACTTGATTTACCGCCCGCCCCCCCTGAGAAGCCGCTTTGTGGCTAGCATTAAAATACCTGCATCCGCTGGGCATGTGATTTGAACGTTGCAGAAGGAACAATGACTGGGCCTAAACTGCGTTTAAAAGCACGCAGCATTCCCCCGTAAAACCAGCGGGCGATCTCTATGTCGTCACTCAAATCACCCTGTCACCAGCCGATAATAATGCGGCCAAAAAGTTGTGTTGTAAAATGGAACAGAAATCAACCTATAATCCACGCAGTAAATTCGGAGTATAAAAAATTATGACTCAGAAAATACTCAGTGTAATTTTAATCGGTGAACAAGAATTGTCGTTAAATGCTATCTGCAATACCTGCGCAAGCTCTGCTGAATGGAGCATCAAACAGGTTGAAGAAAGTGCTCTGGAACCTGTTGACTACCTTCAAACACAATGGCGATTTTCAGGTAACAGTTAAAAAACACAAATAGCAAGAAGATCCCGGCGTGATTCCGGTATTGCTCTTGCGTTAGATATTCTTGGTGAAATTGAAACACTGGAATCGCGTTTGAGCCAGTTTGTAATAAATAATGAAAGTTAAATACAAAACAACGAAAATTAGTTTATACAGAAAAACAGGATGTACTGTCAGGACCAATATAGTCTAGGTTGTCACCCGGGGTATAACTACGCTGTTGAATACCCTGATAGAGTCATGCTGTTCTATGAAAAGCCAATGCACGTTATCCATCATGAGCCATTCAAACAGAATGAACCCGAATATGCCAAGCAATGCCATAACTAAAGCGGCTAACATCGCACTGGCGAAACCCTGAACCTCGAAACCGGATACCAATCTGGAAGTTAACCAGATCATAAAAGCATTGACTACCAAAGCAAATAAACCAAAAGTGAGGACCGTTAGTGGCAGAGTGAGCAGCCATAATAGCGGGCGAATAAAAGCATTGACTAAACCCAACACTAATGCAGCCATCCATAAGCTAGCTGTGTTGCGCGTTTGAAGTCCCGGAATAATTTTAACTGTGACCCACAACCCTACTACCGTAATAATCCATATAAAAATAATTCCGACTAACATCGCTGTCTCCTTTTAAATAGCCTGAATTTATTTATTAAAGTGTTTTCCTAAACATCAAGATACTTCCCGCCACAAAAGCAAAAGCAAAACCTGTAAGAGCCATAAACGAAGGTAATAAATCTATTACTAATGTATGTTTAATTAATAGTCCACGTATTATTTCAACAAAAAAAGTAAATGGAATGATATAACTAACCGGCCTTACTATTTCGGGAATAGCTTCTATTGGAAAAATAAGTCCTGATAATAAAATAGAAGGAATAATAATAAAAATAGCAATAAACATGGCTTGTTGTTGTGTTTTTGCAACCAATGAAATTAATAAGCCCAAAGATATCATCACAGCGACAAAAGTTAACGCTAGAATAAACAGAGACAGATGAGAAGAAGGTTCTGGTAAATCAAATAATAACCAACCGGCTGCAAGGATAAAGTAAAAATCGATCAGTGCAATTATTACATAAGGCACTAATTTGCCTAATATAAACGTTGTTTTACTTAAAGGGGTTACAAGTATCTGTTCCAGAGTCTTCTTTTCACGTTCACGAACAACTGACAAGCCTGTTAAAATTAATGCAATTTGCATAATTAAAACGCCAATAATACCCGGTAAAAAAAACCAGGTCTCTATTTCATCAGGGTTAAACAAAACGTTAGTATCCATAATAAAGGGTTCGTCAGCAATAACGACATTTTCTGAATCAGGATCAGAGAAATACATATCACCCGTCACACTTTTATCTGTAGCAGTACCTGAATGGTACTTCATCGCTGTTGTTAAAGATGGCATTGTTCCATCAACATAAAAGGTAATATGTGGTTGTTGATTTTCAATAAGTAATGCAGAAAATTCTTTATCGATAAATAACCCGGCCTTGGCACGGCCAGCTCTGATTTCTTCAGTAATTGCTTTTTTACTCTCTACCGAATATAACTCAAAATAACCATCACTCCACAAGCCTGTTTTAATTAAGTTTGTAAAAACAGATTGATCTTCATCAAGGTATGCCATTCGCACATTTTTTGGTTCTAACTTCAGAGCAACGCCAAACAGCACAAGTAACACTAACGGCATCACAATAATTAAACCAATTAAACGTGGATCACGACGTAATTGTAATAACTCTTTTTTAATGATCGCAGTTATCATTTTTTACCTGTCTTGTGTTAAGGCAATAAAAACATCTTCAAGATTTGGCTCATTCACATCAAAAGAACATGAACGATCAATTACTGTTCTAATTGTAGAGACCAATATTGATTCATTAATTTCAGGAGTGACAACAATACGTAATTCATTACCAAACTGATTAACCAGGATAATACCTTTTAAGTTATGAAGTGCTGAATGAATTTCCGGAAGATAACTTATCTTACCTGAAAAAACTTTAACATCGCCTAAGGCTTGCTTAATAGTATCCGGGGACCCTTCTGCTACAATACATCCGGAAGATAAAAAGGCTAACTGATGACAGCGTTGAGCTTCTTCCATATAATGTGTTGTAACAAAAAGTGTTTTACCTTCTGTGCTTAACCGATAAAAGTCGTCCCACAATAATTTGCGCGTTACGGGATCGATACCGGCTGTTGGTTCATCAAGAAACAACACTTTGGGGTCATGGGCTAAGGCACAAATAAGTGCAAGACGACGCTGATACCCTCCAGATAATGTCCCGGCTCTTTTATTCTTAAAAGGCGTTAAATGATAACGCTCAAGAAGATATTCCAAATGTACTTTATCTGTTACATCATACATGCTGGCATAAAATTTCAGGTTTTCCCATACACTCAGTTCTTCATACTGACCGAAATGCTGTGCGACATAACCAAAATCATTTTTGGCTTTATCAATACTCACTTTATTAATTTTAATTTCACCTCCATCGCTTTTAATAATACCGCATAACATACGAATAACCGTTGTTTTGCCTGCAGCATTTGGTCCCAGCAATCCAAAAATATTTCCTTTATCTATATTTAATGAGACAGCATTAACCACTACATTCCCGTTAAACCGCTTTGTCAGGTTGATGGCCTCTATCATTAAGTATCCCAATTTATAACTTTATTAATTGTTCTGAAATTATTTGCTATCACCATAATCGTAATCGAATCATGATAGTAGCCTGAGAAAAACAATCACTTATGAATAAAACGTAAAACTATTAATGATTAGTTTATTAACGAAGATAAGCTTCCGTAGCGTAACGCCGCATCATACGATGGCTGTTAAAGAAAGAGGCATTAATAGAGATAGCGCCTTTCATAATTTTGATCCATCCTGTGCGGTTCTCATAGTATAGAGGTAACACTACCTGCTCCAGTTTATCATACAAGTTTTTTACATCACTCTTACCAACGACTCCACTATCATCACCAAAAGACCATCCCGTTACACCTTCAATACAGCCTTCGACCCACCAGCCATCAAGGATGCTCAGACTAGGCACACCATTAAAAGCAGCTTTCATTCCACTGGTACCCGATGCTTCCAACGGAGGAAGCGGTGTATTTAGCCAGACATCACAACCTGATACCAACTTAGACGCAAGCTCCATGTCATAGTCTGGTAAAAAGGCGATGGGAATAATATCAGCAAGATCACGTATGTGGTTGTGTAGTACTTTGATCAATTGTTTGCCCTCCCGGTCTTGAGGATGTGCTTTTCCGGCCAGTACAATCTGGAATGAGTACTTGTTCGCAATGGCTTTTAGCTTTTCAAGATCGGCAAATAAGAGATCGGGACGTTTATAGGCTGTCATGCGCCGGGCAAAACCGAGTATAGGGATCTCAGGATCAAATGTTTTATTACAGAGTAATTTTACTCTGTCTAAAAGTTCCATCTTTGCCTGGCAATGCGCACTCCAGATGGCATCATCACTAATGTAGTGTTCAGCACGTACCAGTAAATCTGGTTCGTGACACCAGCCCGGCAAGTGTTTGTCATAAAGAGAAATAAAACTCTTCGCTGTCCAGGTAAATGGATGTACACCATTAGTAATTGCGTGCACATGATAACCTGGAAACATTTTTCGCGAGGTTTCTGCGTGCTGCACAGCAACACCATTAACATACTCACTCATATTCAGTGCCAGGTAGGTCATATTCAGATTATTTTCTCCTGCGAAATGTTTCAGGCTTGCAAGGTCAATAAATTCACCAAGGATTTGTTGCACCAGATCATAACTAAAGCGATCATGCCCTGCCTCAATGGGTGTGTGCGTCGTGAAACAGCACAGTTCCCGCACAAGAGGAATATCATAGGGTGATTCACCCGGCCTGACGTCTTCTGGTGGGTAGGCATAACGGCGCAACAACTCCAGCACCAGCAAGGCCGAATGACCTTCATTCATATGATAGCGAGCGATACTAAAACCCAGTGCCTGCAACAAGCGTACACCGCCTATGCCCAGAACAATTTCCTGCTTCAGGCGGTAGTTGACACCGTCGCCATACAAATAATGGGTAATTTTTCTGTCATCCCTATTATTCTCATCAAGATCTGTGTCCAGCAGGACGATGGGTTGCTGCCCATTCATGTGCCCTTTTAAGGTATATAACCAGCCACTGATCCAGACCGGATGGCCTTCGATATCAACGGCAACTTTAGCATTAAGTGGTATGGCCCAACGGGCAGGATCCCATGATATAGGCAACTCAACCTGATGCCCGTCATTATCAATCTCCTGTTTGAAATATCCAGACCGGCTTGCCAGACTGACAGCCACCATGGGTAATTCAAGATCGGCAGCAGAACGTATGGTGTCACCCGCGAGTACACCCAAACCACCGCTGTAAGTTGGAATGTCATTAAGCAGTGCTATTTCCATAGAGAAATAGGCCATATGAGGTTCATGCGTAAACTCATCTAACATAAGCTATCCTTGTTTATACAGATTTTTTTTAAAAATTAGTCATAATCAGTGACAACTTTTTTCATCTATAACAAAGTAAATATATCAAGAATAAAAACTCCTAATCCTCGTACATAATATAGTCCAATTTAATACATATATAAGAGTAAACAAAAATAAAATACACAACGTTATTATTAATCTACACTTAAGAGAGGCGTGTAATTTAATATAATGCAAAATGGATAATATATACGAACATAAAAGTAAAATGCCCATCGGTACCATCACCGAAATACATGGTCCTGTTGTTGTAATTTTTTGCAAAGAGCTCCCCCCAATAAGACAAGCCTTATTGGCGCACCTTAATAACGAAACCTGTTTATTTGAAGTGCACCAGCATTTAGATAAACAACATATTCGGGCGGTTACTCTTCATCGTGCTACTGGTTTGTATCGTGGTATGCCTGTATTTGATACTGATGCACCTTTACATATACCTGTTAGTCCAGATTGTCTTGGCCGGGTATTAAATATTTTCGGTGAACCTTTAGATGATCAACCCGCTTTAAATACCCAGACTTTTCGTAACATACACGCCGCTCCTTCCCCATTATCAGAAACCACCGGTAGTTCAGAGATACTAACAACCGGAATAAAAGTCATCGATTTATTATGCCCATTCATTAAGGGTGGCAAAACCGGATTGTTTGGTGGCGCAGGTGTTGGAAAAACCGTGCTTATTATGGAATTTATGCACGCCGTTGCCTCATTACATAAAGGTGCATCCGTGTTTGCCGGTGTTGGTGAACGCATGCGTGAAGCCCATGAGTTATGGCATGAAATGAAATCTGCTGGTGTTATGGATCAATCGTTAATGGTATTTGGCCAGATGGACGAATCACCGGGCGTGCGTTTTAGAATTGGACTCTCCGCTTTAACTTATGCTGAATATCTGCGCGATACGACGCAAAAAGAAGTCCTGTTTGTTATGGACAATATTTATCGATTCGTACAGGCTGGCAGTGAAGTATCAAGTTTATTGGGACGTATGCCCGCGACTGTCGGTTATCAACCAACACTCACTACCGAAGTCGCTGAACTCGAAGACCGGATTGCTTCAACACAAAAAGGGGATATTACCGCAGTACAGGCAGTTTACGTACCTGCTGATGATATGACTGATCCCGCTGTGAATGCCATTCTTAGTCACCTCGATACTAAAGTTGTACTTACCCGTGCTCAGGCAGGTAAAGGTATTTATCCTGCGGTTGATCCATTACAGTCAAACAGTAAAATTATGGATGCTTATACGCTGGGTTCTCGGCACTACACCATCGCTGAAGGTGTACGCGAACATCTTGCTCGTTATCATGAGCTCGAAGACATCATTGCCATGCTCGGTATTGAGGAACTTTCACTTAAAGATAAACGTATTATCTTACGTGCACGTCGATTGCAACGCTATTTAACCCAACCGATGTGGATCACTGCTGCACATACAGGAATCCCCGGCGTCTCAGTGTCTTTGAAAGAAACACTGGATGACTGTGAAGCCTTTTTACGAGGTCACTATGATGAAACACCTGAAGAACAATGTTATATGCAAGGTAGTATGAGCCGAAAATGAAATCCTTTACGCTTTTATTACAAGATGCAACCCATGCTGAAAAATATGAAGGCGTCACCTCATTTGTGGGTGAGGATACGAGTGGCAGCTTCGGTATTCTTCCCAACCATGATCGTATGATGACCTCTCTGGTAATGGGATTGGCTCGATTTCGAATCGAGGATCAAAATTGGCGATACATTGCAACACCCGGTGCTTTGCTTTATTTTAATAACAATACTCTCACATTGTTATGCCGCCACTTTTTTATTGATACAGATTACATGCGCATCAGCGCCGCACTGGAAGAGCAGCTGCTCGAAGAAGAAATTCAGTTACAAACTCAGAAACAAAGCCTTCGTCATATGGAAGAAGAAGTGCTTAAACGACTGTGGGTAGTTGGACGAAGGGAGGTATGAGACGGCAATGACTGATAAAAAGAATATAAAAAAACATATTGAACGTCAGGCTCGGCGCATGAAAAAGGCAGAGTTAGATCAGCCTACCCTGATCGCACAAACTATATATATCGGTACCTTGGGTCTATTATTTGTATTGCCTGTGATTGCCGGTGCCTATCTCGGACACTGGCTGGATAATCAGGTAACAGGTTACTCCGTTCGCTGGACGACCAGTCTAATCATTTTGGGTGTATTTGTTGGTGGTGTTAATGTTTATTTATTTATACGTGAGTAAAAATTCACATGAGTAATTCAGAACTGTCTATCAATGCGGTCTTTAATATTGGGCCACTAGAAGTGACAAATACCGTGATCACTACCTGGGGGATTATGCTTACACTTGGCCTATTTTCCTGGTTAGCGACTCGCCGGCTTTCTCAAACACCAGGAAAAGTACAGACTCTTCTCGAAGCGACGGTAACAACGATAGAGAATGCTGTGGCCGAAGTCGCACCGCAACAAGCAAAAACATTAACCCCCTTCATTGGGACTTTATGGGTTTTTCTGGTGTTCACTAATCTCAGCGGACTAATTCCTGGGCTACACTCGCCCACCCGGGATCTTTCTGCAACTTCTGCGATGGCAATCGTGGTGTTCTTGTCAGCCCATTGGTACGGTATTCGCGCCACAGGCATTAATAACTATTTACGTCATTATCTCCGACCCAGCCCGATTTTATTACCGTTTCATCTTGTTAGTGAAATCACACGTACGGTCGCACTCGCCATTCGTTTATTTGGCAATATGATGAGTCTGGAAATGGCCGCTTTACTCATTTTGCTGGTTGCCGGATTTCTCGCACCGGTTCCTATACTTCTACTGCATATTATCGAAGCGCTGGTTCAGGCTTATATCTTTGGTATGCTCGCCTTGGTATATGTAGCCGGCGGCATCCAGTCCCAGCAACTTAAGAATACCTCTATTGAACGAAACAAAAGTAAAAATAAGGAGTAAACCATGACTGATCTATCCACTTTTTCTATGGTATCAACGGTCGCAGCCATCATAGGCATAGCACTGGGGGTCATGCTGCCTGCTATTGCGATGGGCAAGGCAATCAGTCGGGCATTAGACGCTCTATCACGTCAACCCGAAGCCGAACGCGCCATCATGCGCACCCTGTTTATTGGGTTGGCAATGATTGAATCCTTAGCTATATATGTTCTGGTGATCGTTTTGATTATTCTGTTCCGCAACCCATTACTGGAATATCTGATTAAATAAAATAACGGAGAAGTACAGTTGGAATTAAATTGGTCAACCTTTCTGCTGGAAATTATTAATTTTCTGGTACTGGTGTGGATACTGAAACGATTTCTCTATCGCCCTGTGTTAACTGTGCTTGAAAAACGTCGTGAAGAAATAGAACAAAGCCTGAAGGAAGCGAATAACCATCACACTCAGGCCATAGAGCTGGAACAACAGTATAAGAAACGACTTGAAAATTGGGCAATTGAAAAACAACAACTCAAAGATACCTTGCAACAAAAAATCCTGATCGAAAGAACACAGAAACTCGAGCAACTTGAAACAGAACTTGCCAATGAACGTGAAAAAACAGAAGTCGTTGCACAGCGGCACCTGGCAGAAAGCTTAAGGCAGTACCAACAAAAAGCGCATAAACAAGGCGCTCGATTTGTAACCCTGTTGCTCAATGCCGTGGCTAGTGAAGAACTGGAATCACGTTTATTCGACTTATTAATAAAAACATTCGAAAATCTTGATGAAGAACGTCAGGTGACCCTGGTTAATGCCTGCAAAAAATCGTCTGAAGCGATTACCGTAACAAGCGCCTATACCTTATCAGAGTCAAAACAACAAAAACTGGAACAGAAACTGAACACATTGTGTAAACAGCCTGTGAAGGTTAATTATATTCAGGATCCTCAGCTTAAGGCTGGTTTACGCTTACTTGTCGGGGCATCGATACTGAGTATTAATTTACAGGATGAATTAAACGGTTTTGTGGAACTACTCCATGAAAACAAATGATTTAACACAAGATTTTTTCACAACAGTAGATGACTGGCTCAGCAGTTACCAACTGGATGTAAAGTTATCTGAAGTTGGCAATGTGATTTCAGTCGGTGATGGTATTGCCTGGATCAGTGGCCTGCCAACGGCAACGCTTGATGAAATCATGGTTTTTGAGGATGGTAGCCGCGGCGTTATTTTTGAACTCACTGAAGATCTCATTGGTGCTGTACTGTTACATGAAACTGCAAGCTTAACTGCCGGCAACTGTGTATACCGCTCTAATCACACTATTGATATTCCCGTTGGTGACGCATTATTAGGTCGGGTTGTTGATCCGCTGGGCACACCGTTGGATGGTGGCACTGCCGCAGCAACAAAAGATAGACAATCACTGGAAATTTTATCACCGCCTATTGTTGCGCGGGATTATGTTCAGCAACCGCTATACACGGGTAATAAAATTATCGACACGCTAATCCCCATCGGCAAAGGACAACGACAACTACTTGTCGGTGATGAAGGTCTGGGTCGAAGTTCACTCGCGCTGGATACGGTTATTAATCAGCGAGGTAAAAATGTTTATTGTGTTTATGTCTTGATAGGTCAAAAACGATCTACTGTGATCAATACCATAGAGTTGTTACGCAAACATGACGCATTGAGTTACACAACAATAGTGGTTGCAGAAGCTACTGCCCTGCCCGGTTTGCAACATCTTGCACCGTTTGCAGGTTGCGCTATCGCTGAATACTGGATGAACCAGGGGCGGGATACGCTAATTGTTTATGACGATCTTTCCACGCACGCCAAAACCTATCGTGAACTCTCTTTATTATTACGCCGTTCCCCGGGACGGGAAGCTTATCCTGGTGATATATTTTATGTACATGCCCGTTTGCTTGAAAGAGCAACCTGCCTAAATGCAACCCATGGAGGTGGCAGCATGACGGCCTTACCAATCATTGAAACTCAGCAAGGAGAAATAGCAGACTATATTCCTACAAATCTGATTTCAATTACTGATGGACAGATATATCTTGATCAAGAACTATTTGTAGCTGGCTTTCGGCCTGCAATTGATATTGCTCGTTCCGTATCTCGTATCGGCGGCAGAGCTCAACATGCTCGCATTAAAGAAGAAGCCGGTCGTATGAAGCTGGATTACCTACAGTTCCTTGAGCTTGAAGTATTTACTCGTTTTGGAGCAAAGTTAGAAACAACGATGGAAACAGCGATCAAACGCGGGCGAATTCTGCGTGAGCTACTCAAACAAGGGCGCTTGTTGCCTCATAGTATTGAATTTCAGCTAGCCTGGTTAATTGCTTTTAATGAAGGCTTATTTTTAGAAATAGAAACCGAGCATTTTCCAGCATTCCTCAAATCACTTGAGCTTAAAGTAAGTCTATCAACACTGACTCTTGATAGCCCTCGTGATGAATGGCAAGCCGCATTAGCTAATTGGTTGAACGCTTCGCGCAGGTAAATAATAAGATGACACGCCGCCATGAAAAAATCGCTCACTGCCACAAACTCAGTGAAATTAATAATATTATGAATTCTATGAAAACACTGGCAATAATGGAAACCCATAAGCTTGAGCGTATCATTGAAGCTCAGACGGCAATGGTTGCCTCTATCGAAAATATTGCAGCAGATTTTCTTTACTTTAATCCAGAGGTATTACCTGAAGTTGAACCAACATCAAATGTCATTGTATTTATAGGTACCGAACGTGGTTTTTGCGGTGACTTTAATGAAAAACTGGTCAATCAATTAGAACTGTCATTTCCTAATGCAACTCAAAGTAACACAACATTAATCACAGTCGGTCATAAACTTTATTCTCTTATGGATGAAAAAAATAATAATGTTATTTATGTTGAAGGTGCCAGTGTTGTTGAAGAAATTTACAGCGTTGTGGATTCACTATCAGAAATACTTGCAACATATCAAAAACTGTCGTCTTTATATGTTATACATCATAACAGCCAACATGATGAACTAAGCATAGAAAAGCTTATCCCCCCCTTCGAAGGAACGCATTATAAAAAAACTGATTACACTGCCCCTCCTATATTAAATATGACAGCCATAGATTTTTTTCTTGAGCTTACCGAACACTATCTATTTAACTCATTACATAAAATTTTATATACTTCTTTAATGGTTGAAAATCAGCGTCGGATTCAACATCTTGAAAATGCAACGCATCATCTTGACGAAAAGACTGACGAACTAAAACATAAAATCAATGCATTACGTCAGGAAGAAATCATTGAAGAAATCGAAGTTATTTTATTAAATGCGTCAAATATATAGGCGAGTAATTAATATAAGGGGACTACAGAAATCTTATTACAGGTAAATAATATGAACAATTCATCTGAGCACATACTGTTAATTGCGTTCGGCTTATTGCTTATTTTTATCCCAGCCATTAAGTCCACAGCGGAACATTCCGGCGTGCCAGCTTTAGTGGACTTTATACTATAAGACTTTATTACACGCTCGATAGATACCTGTTTTCCTTTTTGTTCTTCTGATACTTAGCTTAAAACAGAGAATTTTAATTGCCGATGTCACTATTATAGAG
>Ga0316208_1002301_pt1 | contig 15775 bp, 31 predicted proteins | sample 3monopyrite_MG_FD_204944 | JGI IMG/M metagenome (GOLD analysis project Ga0316208, IMG submission 204944) | Microbial mat bacterial communities from mineral coupon in-situ incubated in ocean water Damariscotta River, Maine, United States -... | ecosystem: Environmental > Aquatic > Marine >...
GGGACGGTTACATCTCCGATAATTGCACCGCTAGATAAGTAGCTTGTCGTACCCGCTACGCTCACCGGGACGGTGACTGCCCCAGAAAGGTCAGCGTTAAGCGTGTAATCGGTCGTACCCGCTACGCTCACTGGGACGGTTACATCTCCGATAATTGCACCGCTAGATAAGTAGCTTGTCGTACCCGCTACGCTCACCGGGACGGTGACTGCCCCAGAAAGGTCAGCGTTAAGCGTGTAATCGGTCGTACCCGCTACGCTCACTGGGACGCTCACGTCCCCGGAAAGGTCAGCGTTAAGTGTGTAATCGGTCGTACCCGCTACGCTCACCGGGACGGTTACATCACCAGCGATTAAGTACGCTGCCGTACTTGGCGTAAATGCCATCACTGCCGCAGGTGAGACAGTTGCTAATACACTGCCTAGAATCGCGGCTTTAAGTGTAAACGTGAGTACGCTAGCGATTGCGGCTGTTACAGTTGTACTTCCGGATATGGAATACGACGCGCTGCCAGCACCAGCAGCAGAAACAGGTATCGCAATCGTTCCTACTGGCTTTAATAGCTGATACGGGTTTTGTTGTAACTCAAGCGCTTCGTGCTGGCTGAATATTCTACCATCCCACACCCCAAGCCAATAAACACCACCGTGATAAAAATCCCGCGCTGTTGAGTATGACCGCCTCATTATTTGCGCGGATGCTTGAGTTGATTGCATAGCGCCACTCGCAGTCCCTCCTGTAGATATTGACTGCGACACGCCGTCTACATACGCATAGCCGGAGTTAGAACTAGATCTACCAATTATAATGTCATGTACTGTACCCTGCGTTAGTGTACCGGCAGGCGTGTCTATTGATCTGTAAGTACTGTTACTTTGAAACCACGTCGTTCTTAGTGCCCCTCTTGACGCCGATGCTCCCTTGCCATTGATTTCTAATGTTAGCTGACGACCCAAAGCTTTATCGTCTTTACCGAGCACCATCATCCGTTTAGTGTTTGATATCGTATCTGGCCTTATCCTCCCAGCAAGTGAATAATTCCTAGAGCCGAAATCAAGGACATCCATATCACCTACTGAGATATAATCAGACGTTCCGTTACCATATAATGCAGGCCCTTGATTGTTTGTTTCCCAATCCCCTGCCGCTGTCGATGACGGCAGCGCATTATTAACTAACTCAATAGCATCGCCGGATTTATTAAATATCCAGTATGCAACAAGCCCCTTAGATAAAGGGTGATCCCAGTCGACCTTAAAATTACCAAGAGGCTTTACACCTGGCCGCAACAGCTCAGGGGCTAGAAATAACTTATCAAAATCTGGATGGGCAACACCCATTTTATGCGCTCGTTAGATTCGCTGTGTAAACGTCCAGCGTGTTGCCAGATGCAGTGGTTGTTACGTTCAACTGATTACCTACATAGAATTTAACAGGGCAGGGCGGTAATGAGATTAACCCAGTCATTACACGTTTAGTTCCAGCTCCCGCAGGTACTGGGATAGTTGCAATCAGTGTATTTCTATCAGTGCCGCCAATTACTGGGGCTTCCTCGTAATTCGTCCCATCCGGGGCTTTAATCATGTACAACTCGAGATAACCCGGCGTTACCGGCGTTAGTGACCCTAGATTTATCTCGATGACAGCGTGCGTGTCTTTGTTTGTGCCGTTGTCCAGGGCTGTTGATGCTGCCGATAGTGTGGCGTTTGCCAGTGTATCAAGGACAGTACTTGCCAGGTTTCCTCTATCAGTAAATGCAGACCAGTTAATTGTAGCCATTACCAGATACCTCCTACTGCTGTCTCAACCATTTGTTCCGATACCTCACTAATTCCAAGCTCCTCACCTCGGGAAACTGTACGCTCTGCAAGTGCCTTAATTGTATTGACGTCCGATTGCACCAATGCCCCGGCTGCCATTAACTGATCGAGCATGTTACGAACTTCGGTATTAGCAACGTCAATCCCGGTAGACGCTATATTTTTCATCGACCATTTAACAGAACTGTTTGTTGCCGCAATAGATTCAAGCACATCAAGAAACGCTGCACCGTTTGCTGCACCCAAAACAGCCAGTATAGTCAAAGATGTGGCGTATGTTTCACGCAGTGAGGTTTTATTTTTAATGTTAATCTCATTAGCGATTTGAGCATTTGTCATACCTGAATACGCACTTAGCGCAATTTCTTCGCTTAATTTCTTATAATTCAAAATATACCTCCTTTTGCTAGTAACTTAACCATAAGCTTTCCGTGAGTCTTCAATGATTGATTGTTGGATAATTGCCATAATTGCCGTTTAATGCGCGCATTGGTGTCTGTTAGCTCGCCCATAACGTTACATAATTGTAGGTTATTTAGCATTATTATGTATCTATATCAGCAGCACCGTTAAATAGATGCCGCTGTTTATCTACTAACCGATCGTAATATTCGGCGTGATAGTGTATGTATCATTTTCCGAAATTGTGTACGGACCTGCTGCGTCTACTTCAACATACAATAAGCGCGGTGTTGTACCATTAGTTGCAATGAAATAACCTTGGACAGAGCCTGTCCAGCCACCTGCACCGCCTGTGAATGTCTGCAACGCATAGCTCGCTGTCGGTCCTACGACGCTCCAGCTTGCGTCATTTAGTGCGATACGTGCGTAACCAGTGCCCGTTGGTTCCGTGATCGTCGCCTCCGTGATTGTCTCGTCGGGCGCTACATTGGTAAATAGACCAAGTACCAGACCAGCCGCGCGGTCTATATGGGTTCGCTGATGGATTACTTGTGCGATTACAGTTTCGCCTTCGTCTGGGGTAAAACCTGCCATTTTAAGTTCCTCTAGTTAGCTGCACACATTGTGCCCACACTCCTCATTATGGAGTTTAAGGTAGTTTAGACTAATTTAGGCTTAAATGTTAAGTGTTTTGTAGGAGTTGTTACTTTTATAGGTACTTAGTCCCTCCGTTCCCTCCGTTCCCTCCGTTCCCTGAGTTCCCTGAAAAACGCGATTTGAGATTTTTCTGGTATTTTATACGCGAATAGCCGCCGTTCTCGTACCTACCCCCCTATCCGTCGAATCGAAACACCCTAGCACCGAGCTGTACGAGCTGTCTGAGCTGTCTGAGCTGTCCGAGCTACCCCCCCGATCCGTCGAATCTAAACACCCTAGCACCGAGCTGTCAGAGCTGTCAGAGCTGTCAGAGCTGTCAGAGCTGTCAGAGCTGTCAGAGCTGTCAGAGCTGTCCGAGCTGTCCGAGCTGGCCTGGCTGTCACAAATAAAATTAAAATAAATTCATAACTACCTTGAAATTAATTCAACAATTAGCTACAATTACGATGCAACATAATTAATGAGGAGCGTAAAAAATGAACTTGAGGCAAATTACATCGTCACTAACTGCTCACGGCATTACATGGACAATTCAGGACGGTATGATCTTTGCTGTTGACGTGTTTTGGGATGGCGTAAATGCACGTAGAGAATGGATCAATCTATCAGGCGTCAATATATACCGCTGGCTGGGCCACTAAGATGGGTAATATACATGACGTGTTTAAGCCGGATGATGTTAATGGTGAAATAATCGGCGGTGATTTTTGCAGCGGGCGATTATTTTATGACGGCAGACCGCAAGTCGAAAGAATATTTTCAGATACAGAAGAAAACTTAAAAACCGAATTATTGGCAGAATTGTCGCGGATAAAACAAGAATCCGGAGACGTATATTATCTCATATACCCAGCCAATACATGGGAAATAAGAATCGACGCTATAGGTCTGGGCCACTAAGATGGAAAATATCTTTTTACTTTTGATATTTATCGCTGGCTTTAGTGGATTGCTTTTAATCGCTGGCGTTATCGCTCAATTAGTTAGCAGGTTGCCGTCACATTGTCCGCGCCGTTCGAATTTTAAACGTGACTATAAATAAGGAGAACTAGAATGGACTGGACGCATAAATATAAATATATTTTAGAGACATCGCGATATATTGACCGTGTCGGGTATAAACATACCGGGGCGATTCAGGTTAGTAGGGAATACTCTAATTATGAGGTAGAAGCACTAGCAAAGGAGATGTCACACGGCACGTTAAATGATGCTGTATTGATTAAATGCGAGTTGATTGAAACTAGAACTATATAAATTAAATAATGAGACAGCAAAATGATTAGATATCATGATGAAACACTATTGGAAATGGTAGAAATGTATGCTGAAGAGGTCGGGAATATTGCATCTGAGGAGGAATTGTCCAAGTTATTTGATGATGAGGTCGTCGCGGATATTATCGCCGCGGTCGGTGATGATGACACGGACGCCATTAATGAGGGTTTTAACAACTGGACCGACGCATTATGCAAAGACCGCGTCATTCATCCACAACAATACAATAGTTATGACTACGTCGGCAAATATTCATAGGAGTATTGAACATGAAAAACAAAGCTTTAGATACTAAAGTCAAGCATTATATTTTAGATTGCATCGACGCTAGTGTGTACGATATGGATCCACAGACCGACGCTGAAAAAATACAATTTTTGTATGATACGTTCATATCTATATACGGATGGACACTTGAGCGAATGGACATACAGTCCGCGTTACGTGAGTGGATTAGTGGTTTGCCGACGGCGTTTAAAATAGAATATCGGAATCATGAAATATTAAAACTGGCATATAAATGGGATTCGCTCTCGCCTAGTGCGACCGAGGCGCAAAAAGATAAAATTTTAGCTAATTGGTTTAATTTTATAGCCGCAAAAACATGCCAGTTATTCCGTAAATATAAAGTGGAGTATTAATCATGAACTCATTAGAATTACTTTTAAATTCATCGCGCGGTATTTATATTCCGAAAAATTTTGTTGACGATTTTGATATGACTCTTTGGAAAGGTATTGACTCTTATGATATAAATACTTGTACTGATATAGAAAATGAGTTTTATTGGGCGGCATGGGATAACATACTTCAAAACGCTGAGCTTCATCTGAATGGTCATGTATATCGTTTATGGCATGACGGGGATTTATGGCTCTACTGTTATGAATTGATGACCGATGAGGAGAAATCAAATTTTTTTGAGGAGGTATTTTAATCATGCAGACGATTATTACTAGAAATAGGGACCAATTAGTTCATGCCGTACTATCCATTCCATCGGATAAAGATGTCACGATTTTTAATATAAGACGCGACGGCAGTAAAACTAGGTACACTTTTCTTGCGTATGAATTCACCAAAATTAATGTTGAGCGTATTGGTGAAATAATGGGTTTTTTAAATTTTGAGACAAAGGCAAAAGTCTGGCTCGATGCTAAACGCATTCCTGTCTCTATCCATCGAGCAAGGCAAGAACAAATTGCGCGTAAAATTAAGCGCCTACCTAAAAAGTTTTTTAATTAAATTATGGAAGCGAAAATCATAACGTGCATAGTATTTATAATTTTAGTCGTAATTATAATCACAGGTTTTAAAAATCATGATGATTAATTCGATAATAGTTAAAACAGGAGAAACAAAAATGAGTAATATTAAAACAATTGCGGATTTTAAACGTAGTATGGTCGTTGGGTCAACATGGGAAACCACACACAAATATACAACCAATAACCCTATACCCCCAAAATCGCTAGGTATTCGCAAAGTCGGAAAAGTACAATCGAATAGTTTTGCATTTATAACGGACTCAGGCAATTTGTCGTGGTGTGACTGGCCTAAAAAATCTGAATTCAGTGTAGTCGATAATGGAACCACTGTGGTGATAACTAAAGAGTTTTGCGAATTGCGTTATATAGAGCACACATAATTTATAATTCTAGTGTTAATTATAGTCACCGGGTTCAAAAATCATGGTGATTAAGTTAATTTTGGAGGTATTACAGTGAGTAATAAAACTATCGCGCCGAAACTATATTCAATCGCTACTGATAAATCTATACGCCTACCTAAGGAGGCTATAATAAAAATATCATCTTGTGGTCGATTTTATGCGTTCGCAATGGGCTGGGGTGACTTTGAAGTACTCAGCAATTCCAAAAACCCTGATGAGTTGCGCCATACCCTCACTGAAACGCTGATTTTCGAAGGCGTCGCATATTTAAAATAGGAGGCAGGCAATAAGCCAGGCCTTAGACAAGGGATAATCGACATGAGCGAAATAGCCACAATTAAAGTATATCCAGCCGGAATGGCCCCCGATGTTGCAGAATGGTTCCAGCCGTCATTGACTCTCACGGCTACAGTGTCAATGGGTGAGTGTGATGAATATGGATGTAACGACACAGTCACATCGGTTCGGGACCATTTTAATAACGAAGTATATAAAAACACTGGTGATTTTGCCCAGGACACAAAAGAAATCATCGAGCTATATAAGGCATTAGGCCGTGAAGCGTGCGTTGTCGATTTATTTAATACATTCAAAACATTGGCTAGGGAACAATGACACCAAAAATGATGTCGGATCGGCGACGATATATTTAATTTCAAGTAAATAATTCACTTTGCCCGGCTAGTCCGGGCTTTTTTCCGTCTTAATCCTATATAACTAAATCGTATATAGCCGCCTTTTGGCGATTTTTCGCTTTATAGGCTTTTCTTATATAGCCGTTTTACTAGCCTAAAATCCTGCCGCCTTAGCCTTTATACCATGCTGCGTATGCTTCCAGATCCTGGGACCTTTACCACCCCATTGCCTTCCAGTTTAGACGCCTCAATGATAACAACAATGCGTTAAAATGCTGCAAAATGTAGGTATCTTACGTCATCTTACTGCAATTCCCTGTAACTTGTAATCTCGGTGGTCTACGCGGTACGCAAGGTAAAATGCTGGTGGTCTACGCGGTACGCAAGGTAAAATGCGGGTTATCTAAGTCATACGCAAGGGAAAATGCTGGTGATCTAAACTGTACGCAAGGGAAAATGCAGGTCGTCTACGTGGTACGCAAGGTACTAGATCTTATTCTAAGCCCGTCTAAGCGACGATCTCGTCTATTGCACATCCTCGTGAGGGGTTTCTATTATCTCGCCGTCCTCGACCTCTCCCAGAAGCGAGAGCAGTTTACCCTTAGCTTCCTCGATCTGTATCGGCCCACCTCCGGGGCCAGATAGCTCTAGCGATTGTCTGCCGTATATTTCTGGCCTACGGCCAGCTAGCAGCTTCTCCATGAGCCTGTCGCTGTATATCTGCTCATGACCAACTACTTCCCCTTGATGGTAGATGTCCTTGGTTATTCCAGCCACGGCGCGTCTGATTGCTTCGTCTTCAAGTGAGTCCGCGAATACGGCCATTACCTCGCGTACCATCGTCCCAAATTCATGATCTGCCTTGATGCACCCTCTAACCTTAACCGGCGCGACGTTCGCCCTCTCCGCGGCCTTGGTGATTGTGCCAGTAGTTGCTAGTGCAGCCAATACGGCACGCTTCTCAGAATCTGCGAGTCTAGGCGTATCGTCTGACGGTGGAATGTCTGTCAGAGCGCGCCGATTCGCCGCTGGGATGTTTATAAGCGACTCTCGAGTCATTGCATCGCTCGCATGTATGCTGCCAGCGCCAGGGTATAGGTTTCGTCAGGGAGCGCGTTAACAAGGGCGCGCCAGTGCCTGCGCGTAGGTTTCTCGGTTCCAAGTAACCAGGCGTCCCAAGTAGGGCCAGGGATCTGAGCTGCGCCGCATATCGCTCTCAATGTCATGCCGCGTGATAACAGTGATGACTTTATCACTACTAGCACCGATGCCGGGATGTCCAGGAGGTCAGACTCGTGAATTTCGATTAAGTTATTCATGAGTAAAATTATAAGCTCAGAATTCTAAAATGCAAACTTAATAAATCACTTTAAGTTTAGGCTATAAGTTTAAAAAGTAGGTAGATGCTCAGCTTCCCATTGAAAAAATTTTTGGGGTCTACTCTAAAATTAGAGCTTGCATAGTTTAAGACATAGTTTGAAGTTTTTTATAAGTACCTGTTTTCACTTTGTATTCAATAGCTTACGAGACTTTTTAGACTTTGTCATACACGGTTGCATAGTTTGGTCCTATTATTTAAAGAAAAAAAAAAAAACCTTATTAACCTATAATAGTATGGTTATTATTTTACTTTTACAGTAATCTATATACTATACAAACTATGTATCTACAATATTAATATATTTAATTTAATAACTTAACTGCCCATGGTTAGAAAAAAACACGCTACAAACTATATCGCCAACTATGTATTTTAGCGCTAATTTGACAGAAATATTATCTAGTACTATCATCACTGTGCAATGTTAGACTTGCAACACTAAAGCGATCGCGGGTTGAATAGTCTACCTTTGTACGAGTAAACTGTGTAAATAAGTATTCCCTAATATGGAGTAAACTATGGCTAAATTAAACCCTAGAAAGACAAGAAGCGTAATATTAACTAGAGACCTGATTTCCTTCGCAGCACGGCTCGGAGACGGGAATGTAAGCGCCGGAATCAGACGTGCATTAGGGAGTTATATAAAAGGTGGCTATAAAAGTAATACGGCTGGAACCTTCGACGCTACAGTTGCAGCAGTCCAAAATTACTTTGCATGTCAGAGTCGAAGACTGCCCCTGGCACAGCTCGCCGATAAAAAAGCTAAGTTTGAAGCTGCTTTTAGTGAATTACTGGTAGCCCATCGTGACTCAGGTGCCCGGGGATTGGAAGAGACGGAAGATGAGTTATTGGGCCAGATCTTGAAAGCTGCAATGCAAGATAAGCCCAAGCGCAGACGCGTGGCTGAGCTAAGTACTGGAGACATTGGCATCGCGTGCGGTGTCGGGTTAACAAACTCAGAGATGGAGAAAGTTAAAGCAATCGGTCACGGAAATATGAGTCATGGTGTTCGCCATGCCCTGGAAACTATAAGGACAGACATGTGAGAAAATCCAAACAAGCAGCAGGAAAACTGGGCATCTACCACTACAACGCGCTTAAATTCCTGGGACGTGGAGATGTAAATAAAGGCCTCCGCCTGGTACTACGTGCGTACATTGACAACCCGGTGGCTGTTATGGGGTCGCGGTTCCCGCATAGCGGCGGAACACCCTCAGAAAAGATCGTGGTATCACTTACGAACGACCTGGTAGCAACCGCACAGAACGCAGGTGGGTCAGTAGTTGAAGGGATAAAGATAGCCCTGGAGGCATATAAAGGTGGCAAGATACCCCTTGGCCCACGTAAGCCGCGTGAGCCGCGTGAGATCAAGCTCAAACTGGCACCTGAGCACATGGATGCCCTGGCCGCATTGGTACCGGACATGGCAGAAGGAACTCAGGAGGCACACGCAGAGGCTATCAAGTTAGCACTCATACGATGCAAAAGTAAGTATGGGTACAGGCGGGTAAAGATCGACAAGGAGACGGCGCGTACGATTTGTATACCGATGGACGAGGCGCGTATAGATAAAGCCATGGCGCTGGGTGACGGGACCATTACCCGGGGCGTCAGGAGGGCGTTGGACCGGCTGGTTAAATGAAGGGTACGAGCGTGCAGTTATGACAGAAGATATAAAATTTTGTAAAACTACTTGACATCAATGTTACTAACGTATAACCTGAGACTATATTGAATAAACTTCAAATTTACAGTAATTGGAGGTAACTATGGCTGGACGATGTATAAAACCTGATTGCGAGTGTCTTGATTATTGCGAGGCAGATGATCCCTATGGGAAGCCACAAGCAAAGATGGTGAGATGTAAGCCGCAGAGCGACGAGTACATGGAATACCATCGGGCATGGCTGAATCACAAAGTAACCGATAAGGGCTTTGTAGCCAGTATGCATCTCATAGATGACGGCGAATTGTGGATTGAAATTAAGTTTGTACCGCAGGTGTTTGTATGATGAATAGCATGGAAAAACAAACGAAAGATTTTTACAAAAAGATAGACCTTGAGTTGATACAGGATTCGCAAGATTACGCAGCGGAATTGATAGGCAGGTACAGGGAAGAGGGAGAGTAATATGGGATTCGACGTACTAAATAGGTTTTCAGGGGAGGTTCAATTTGTAGCTGACATCGATTGCGGCGAAAGCGAAGCTATAGCTGTTAAGCTTGGTCGGGCTGTTGAGTTGGCTGTTAGGAACGGTGCTAATTTGACTGGTGCTGATCTATCTGATGCTTACCTGGTTGAGGCTGATATGGTCTATGCTAATTTTACGGGTGTTGATCTGGCACGTGCTAATCTTGCCCGCGCTAATATGACTGGTGCTAATTTGACTGGTGCTGATCTATCTGATGCTTACCTGGCTGAGGCTGATATGGTCTATGCTAATTTGACTAGTGCTGATCTATCTGATGCTTACCTGGTTGAGGCTGATATGGTCTATGCTAATTTGACTGGTGTTGATCTGGCACGTGCTAATTTGACTAGTGTTGATCTGGAACGTGCTAATCTGGCCCGCGCTAATTTTACTGGTGCTAATCTGGCGGGTGCTAATTTGACGGGTGTTGATCTTGTTGATGCTAATCTGGCTGGTGCTAATCTGACTGGTGCTAATCTGGCGGGTGTTGAGCAGGTCAGTGCTAATCTGACGGCTGCTTACTTGGTTGATGCTAATCTGACGGGTGCTTACTTGGTTGATGCTAATCTGACGGGTGCTAATCTGACGGGTGCTAATCTGACGGGTGCTAATCTGACGGGTGCTAATCTGACTGGTGCTAATCTGAATGGTGCTTACCTGGTTGATGCTAATTTGACAGGTGTTGATCTAGCACGTGCTAATCTGGCGGGTACTAATCTGACGGGTGCTAATCTGACTGGTGCTAATCTGACTGGTGCTAATGGCGAACTAGGGGTAGAGATTAAATTCAAACCACAGGTGTTTGTATCATGAATAGCATGGAAAAACAAACGAAGAATGTTTACAAGAGGCTAAACCTGGAACTGGTACAGGACTATCCAGACTATGCAGCGGAATTGATAGGTGCATGAACTTGTGGAGAAATAACGTGGACAGATATGAAGAGCAAGAAAGAGCGTTCAATGACTACATCTCATTGTGCGAAGAAACATGCAGGCACGACCAAGGTGAGAGTGAAGAACGCCTCGTCTTGGAGTACCTGGAAACGCGCTACTGTATTCAAAGTTGTAGGTATGACTGGGGTGAGACCTGCACCTAACTGCGCAATTAACCGGAGGCGCAGCGAAGCAAGCCGTCCGAGTTAAATAGCTTTGTTAGGTGCGAATTTGGCGAACCACCGAAGCCGAACACTGTGGAAATTGAAAGAGGAGGGACAACATCATGGACTAACTTAATTTTTTATAATATTTAATTAAATAATATATGAGATATAAAAGATGTACCGGCCTTGGATTAAAGGCGGAAGATTCAGGTAGATGCAGGTCGATGATTCCATAGAACGCGAGGCATCCAGCCTAGCTGCAAGGCTAGGCACCTAATTATGAAGCTGTGCGGCAAACGTCAAATTAATGACATTGTTATACCTGAATTACACTGGAGAGAAGATATGAAACTGATTAAATGGTTTACTATTAACGGGATGTTTGCTGGCTTGATTTACGCTGGCTATGTAATGGGTATTGAAGGGGCTGAAAATGTGGCGCTGTTCTTTGCCTGGGTAAATATTATCTTTTCATTCTTCCTGCTTCACGACGAAGTAATTAAGAAGATTAAAGAGAAAGGCCGAACGGTTCCAGCATGGCTGAACGCCACTTACAATATTGCTATTGCTACAACATTTACATGGTTCGGGGCTTGGATCACCGGAGCATTTTGGATTGTTCGTCTTCTGTTGCTAGACGGCGCTTACCAAAAAGCAGCAGAACAAGAGGCATAACGTGAAGGCTAACTAGCCTCAGTATTACCGGGGATGTGGGAGTATGCCGACTTTACTGGCGGGCAGACCGACGTCTAACTTTAGCAATAACTGGCTGCGGTACGCTGCCTAAACAAAACACTGCGGTATGACCGTCCACGTTTATTGCTTTTGTTAGGCGTGAACGGAACCGACTTAAACTGAGGATTAGTAGAATGAACTCTTACATTAAAGATTATGAAGATGGTGACTTTATTATCAGGAAAAACGGCTTTCCGATAACTCTCGACGAATGCGCAAGATCACTCAATGAAGCAGAAAACGCTCATGCAGCAATCAGCGCTTTAGCTCAGTCGTTGATTGGCTATGAGCCGGTAACGTATGCAGCTTTAATTGATAAAGCGATGGAGCTTAAAGAGATATCCATTAATTACCAGCACAACAAACAAGCATCATCATTGTTTGAAGCAATACGGGATTTGAACGCTATGGCAGATGATATTGAGTCTGACGCCTAACGTCGCCGGTGAGCGGGCCTGAGCCAACACCGAACTTGGAGACAACAATGGAAACACAACAGTAAAACGAAACTACGGAACATCGCGGCGATGGGTCCGCCTCTACCGGCCTTGTTATGCGCGACACTTTCTCTACTGATGGGCAATACAATAAATATTTAAAGATTCATGCGTTTTTCACAAAATTAATAGATATGAAAAAGAAAGGGTTCTTCTTTCTTGTCGATAATGATGTAGAGAGAAACCCTTATATTGACGGCTATGAAATGGGCTTTTGTAACGAAGCGATGACGGGTAGGACTGTATTTCTTGGTGCTACGTTTGCCGAAAATCCTAAAACTGGTGAGTATGACGTGCCATGGGTTGACGTGACGCTGAAAGAATTGAGGTGCCGCATCATCCCGCTACAACGCGCAAAGCTGTAGAAGCATAACACTGTGCTATACATACATGGCAAGGTAAAGAGCGTAAAAACAATGACTTATATGGAGTGATGAGTATGGACTACAAAATGACAATCTATCCTGCAATCGAAGCGGGTAATCCAGCCAAAGTCTTCATGTTTGAAACTGCCGAACAAATGAGCGCGGCTAAAGACACGGCCGCAGATCTTCTTTTGTTCCTCCAAGAGCAGGCGATGGTAATGGACGACTATTCAAACATGTTTTTGCTTGAAGAGAATATAGACGGTGAGTGGGAAGAATACGAAGAGTATTAATAACAGCTAACGCCGGACTAACAATGCGAGAGCCATAAAACCATGGACCATAAAACAATTAAAAAATCTGGGTCGAGCGTATGCTCAGCCAAGCTGGGCAGATACCACCATGAAGCCCTCAGAAAGCTCGGGCGCGGAGATGTAAATAAAGGTATCCGCCTGGTACTACGTGCGTACATTGACAACCCGGTAGCAGTTATTGGGTCGAGGTTTCTTGAGTATGGTGGCGTTCCTACGGAGCCGATAGACGTGTTACTCACGCACGACCTGGCAGAAGCTGCACATAACGCAGGTGGGTCAGTGGTTGAGGGGATAAAGATAGCCTTGGAGGTGTATAGAGGTACTAGCGCCAGCGGTAAGCCCAAAACGGCGAGAGTTCCACCGGGCTATCACAAGGTTAACCTACGGCTGGCACCAGAGCATCTAGGCGTTATTGATAGCCTGATGGTTGGCATGGATACATCACGCAAGGAGGCGCGGGCCAGAGCGGTCAGTGAGGCACTGAGTAGATGTAAGAGCCGGTATGGCTACAGACGGATCAAGATAGACCGGCAGACAGCACGTAATATAGAGGTAGTGATGGACGATGCACACAAGGAGCGGGCGAGGCAGCTAGGTGACGGACAGATAACACATGGAGTTAGACGCGCACTTGAGCGAATATATTATAATGTAAAGTAACTTGACATGTAGGTTTTTATGATATAAAGTAATCTTAAATAAAATTCAACTAGACTGAATATAGGAAAGGGAGGAGGTCGCAGTGAGTGAAACGAACGATGTTAATGCACTTGTCATACATGACTATGGTGTTTTCTCTCAAGGTGTTACAGCTAATGGTCCGGCAATATTAAAGCATGGGAAGCCGCTAACGCCCGACGAAATAGTAATCTACTTAAACAAACTTGTTAATACCGTGGGGTTTTACGCAGACCCAGAACACTACCACGCTATTGCATTTTTACCAGATAACCCTGCGGGTGAGTTTATGACTGATTTTGCCGATAACGATGATTATGACTACCCTAAACCTGGCGCGAGAGCCAGAAAGACTGTCACGGAATTAGATGTATAACGATTTTAATAAGCAGCGCTCTGCACGCGGCCAGGGTAAAGCGCCAGAGGTTACGGCGTCTGCTTAATTTACTTGTTAGCCGCAGAGACTAAACGACATGACTGATAAAACTTTACCTGAAAGCACTGTTGCGACATGCAACGAAGGGAACACGGCTATAGTGGTTGATGACCACTGCTATGTCATACGTAACTGGACCGGAAAAGAGTGGGGCTTGAGTGCGTGGATATTCCGCGAGGCTCTGGAGTTGATTAAAACCCTGCCAGATAACCCGGACGATGCACTGAAAAACGAAGCAGCAGCCTGATGATATGCCGCCACTGGTTCCGACTGGTGGCGGCTAACGGCTGCCGGTGAGCCGACCACGGGTTTAGAACATAAAAGGTGATGAAATGAGCGAACAAGAACAGAAAGACGAAACCAAGAGCGAACACTGCGGTAGTGGGTCGGACTCTACCGGACTTGTTAGCTGGCGCGTGGATGAGCCTGCGCCGAAAGATGGTTCTGTTTTATTGCTTGATGTCGGCATGCCATGGGCGGTGGCTGGGACATGGAACCCTGTGAATGAAGAGTGGGTGTATGCGTCATTACAAGTTGGTGAATACCTAGGCAAATACAACGACACGTATTTTGAAAATGAAACAGACAAAGAAATTTATGCGTGGATGCCAATGCCTGAGCTTTTGAGAATTGACGGCTGGACTCTGGGGGCAATAGATAGAGGAGACACTACAAAATGAACATTGAAGCGCTTGAGAATCTAAAAAGTATTTCATCAGAACTTCTTAGAGAAACCAAGAAGCTGAAAAAGCTTTCTGAAAAAGCAGGCGATAGAGACTTATCTGTAAAGCAAGCAACAAAGGCCAGAATTGATGCCGATTGGCAGGCCATGCATGTTCGAAAACTCGAATATAAAGCTCACGCTGTAGCGGTTGATGCTGGCATTGCCGATGTCCGCGAGGCTTCAGAATATGAGGCCATTACATTCAACCCTGATGGCTGGCACGAGTACCAATACACGCCGGATAAACCTAGCTGCTTGAAAGCCAGCTAACGTTGCCGCTAACGCGGCCACGAATTGAAACCACTGGAGACTATGAGCATGAACGAAACCGATAAATTTGAAAACGAGCACCGCGTTAGTGACTTGGAGTTGAGTGACCTTGTTATGCCTGAATCATGGAGCAAAACGCTGGCAGACGCGCAAAAACACTTAATTGGAGACTGTCCACTTGCGGATGAAGAGGATATTGTAAGGGCTGGGCACGTAATAGAGGAGTTACTGAAAATATTACAGTGGAATATATGTGTTTTCCGCGTATCAGATGAAGAGTGGGATGCTGAAAAGAAAGTTATTGAAACGCTTAAGCGAGAACTAAATAACGCTGGAATTCTTATAGAGGCATAACGATTGAGGTAAGCGGCGATGACTGAACAATGGTATTGCTCTAAATGCGACGAGGTGCATAACGATGGCGAAACCTGCGCGGCGGAAGATCGTCAGCTTGACCGACTTGTTATACCGCCGGAAATGCTAGACCTCGTGCGCTTTATGTGCGCCACTTGGACAGACATTGATAAATGGGCATACGAGTATGCGGGCGGTGACGCGCTGATGAAATACCCAGTAATCCAGGGTACGCGCAATCAAATTAATTTGCACCGCATAGG
>Ga0316208_1002302_pt1 | contig 15771 bp, 19 predicted proteins | sample 3monopyrite_MG_FD_204944 | JGI IMG/M metagenome (GOLD analysis project Ga0316208, IMG submission 204944) | Microbial mat bacterial communities from mineral coupon in-situ incubated in ocean water Damariscotta River, Maine, United States -... | ecosystem: Environmental > Aquatic > Marine >...
ACAACCTGGGACTATGTAGTAAGTTTAAGACTCTTGAGTACGTCCTTAAGAATAAAGACTTTCAGTTTGTAGAACTCTTCGATGAAGAGGGTGAGAGTCGCACTTACTGCGCTATCTTCGGCCACTACCAGTACAAGCTTTACACTGACCAGCTAATTAAGGCAGCTGCAGATAGTAATAAGGCTATCGAGCAAGCTAACCCTGGACACAAAGCTGCCGGTTGGGCTAAAGCTAACCCTAAGCATAAGTTAGCTCGGGCTAGAGCCAAGGCGTGGCGGGACTACCTTAGCTTTAACGAATGTTGCATCTGCTTAGACTTTGCGCATGCTATGACTGTACATAAGAGTCAAGGTAGCACTTACCACACTGTATTCCTGGACAGTAATGATCTAGGGATAGCTGCAGACATCAACTATACAGTATATTTAAAGCTCATGTATGTAGCTCTTTCAAGGGCTTCTGACTCCGTTATAACGAATTGATTTTTTATTCCAAATCGTTATTTAACAAATTCATTATATATGGCATAATAGATTCATCTTTTGGAGACAACAGTTTCTAAAAGATATTTAAAGACCTATCATGTTGGTAGGTCACAACGTTCGACAACTAAAGAGTAAATACGACAATGGCTAAATCACAAACACTTACTAAGTTTATGTCTCCTAAAGGTTCACTAGAGTGGGTAACCATCTCAGGTGAAGGCAAAGAAAACTTATCTGGTAAGCTTCAATATGTTGCATCCTTGGTTCTCTCCGCAGAGCAAGCAGAAGCTGTTAAAGCTGAGCTGGACGCTTTCTGGGCCGCTAACAAGCCTAAAGGTGTTAAGGCTCCTAAGTCTACTGGTTTGTACCCACAAATGCGTAAGACTAATGAGACTGATGAAGATGGCGATCCTATTAAGGAACCAACTGGCAACTTCATCTTGGCGTTCAAAACTGGTACTACTTGGCCTGATGGTTCACCTATCATCGTTAAGACGTACAATGCGAAAGGTAAAGAAGTCGCACTAGGTGCTACCAAGATCGGTAACGGTTCTATTGGTAAAGTATCTGGTTCTTACGACATCTATACTAATAAAGCGCCTGGCACTGGTAAGGTTATTGACGCTGGTATTACGTTCTACTTGAACGCGATCCAGATCAGCAAGCTTGAAGTGTACTCTGACGACGCTGGTTTTGAAGCGGATGAAGACGGCGAATGGACTGGTGAAGACGACTCGTTTGAAGGTGTTCATGAAGAGCAGACTGAAAACGACGAGCCTAAAGCTCAGCCTCGTTTGTAGCAAGAAGTAGAATACCCTAGCACTTGCCTCTAACAAGTGCTAGGTTCTAATACTAGAGTCTTAAGGAGACTATAAACATGTGTGAACACCAAGATCAGATCACAGCAATGCGTAAGAAGCGCGGAAACAAAGCTTTCGTAACTTCGTTAAAGAAGTACTACGACAAATATGGTTTTATAACACCTAAACAGCAAGACGCGCTAGAAAATTGCGAGCCCGGCGCATTTGATCGCTGGGAAGCTAAGAAATCCGAACCAACCACAAATACTAAAGTCTATGGAGACTATAAAATGCAAATGACCGACACAGTTCTATCTGAAAACCCTGACTTCAAAATCGTCAACGTTGTTTTCGCACCTTACACAGGTTCTAAATCTTACTCTTACAAAACACTTATGACTGACATAGAAGTCGGTGACAAAGTTGCAGTGTGGGTGAAGAATCAAGAGCTAAAGGTTGTTGAAGTAGTGTCCATCATGGACCCTCTTGAAGTTGACCTCGATCCTAATATTCGTTACGCTTGGGTAGTGCAAAAGATTGATACCACGCACTTCGACCAGTGCTTGGAGATGGAAAACAAGCTAATGGAGAAGCTACGTGTAGCCTCTGTTCGTAAGCGTCGCAAAGAGCTACGTGACGACGTAATGGAAAACCTCACTGAAGACGAGCGTACTGAAGCAACTAAGTTGGTGCGCTTATAATGAACGTACCTTATCGTGTTACCGATTTGGTGTCTGCGATGGCTGCGCTGGATAACTCCCAGCCGGTCTTTGCCGATACCGAGACTTGTGGCCTGTACGGTAAAATCCGCTTGCTACAGCTATATCAAGAGCAGCTTGATGAAGTTATCTTAGTTGAATGGCCTAATGTCTTTGAGCTAATGGCTGAGCTAAACAAGGTTAATTCTGTGTGGCACAATAGCCACTACGATATTACGACGGCGCAACAGACTTCAGGCACTCGCTGGGTTCCTGATGAGTTTGAGGACACGTTATACTTAGCTCGCTTAGCTTTCCCTGAGAAAGAAAAGTTTAGCTTAGACGAGGTCATGCAGTACTCCTTAGGCTATGATCCTTATGCTAAGCAAGGCTTGGATAAGAAGAAGCTTCAGAAAACTGACTGGTCTAAACCTGTGCTCACTGATGAACAACTGTTGTACGCCGCAACTGACGTATACTACATGCCTGCGGTGTGGAATAACGTAAGCCAGGAGTTGCTTAGTCCGAGCTACAAGCTTGACAAGTTAACACTGCGCCGTTGCTTTGACTTCCAGTGGAATGGCATGCCAGTAGACCAGGATAAGTTGATGGCCTTACATGACAAGACCGCTGAAGAGATCGCTAGCTACGACATGCCGATCAATATCAACAGCTGGCAACAAGTACGTCCTTACATTGGTGAGAACGAGTCTGATGGTTTAGCCTTAGCTACGTTTGCTCTCCAAGGTAATGAGCGTGCTGGCAATGTTCGTACTGTACGTAAGCTAACTAAGCAGAATAGCTTCTTAAAGAAGTTTGAAACTGATGATGGCCGTATCTACGGTAAGTTCCTGCCATCTGCGCGATCAGGACGCTTAACGTCTAAAGATCAGAACCTTCAGCAATTGCCACGCTCAACTAAGGGTGTGTTCGGTTATCCTGAAGGTGGCGACCGTGTATTGATCTACGCTGATTACGCTCAGCTGGAGCTACGCACAATCTGTGCTATCACTACTTGTCTGATGATGGAAGACTTATTCCGTAAAGGCGCTGACTTACACGGGTTTACTGCTGAGATGCTCTTTGGTGAAGCCTGGACTAAAGCTCAACGTCAACTGTCTAAGACTTACAACTTCTCGTTCTTGTATGGTGGTGGTATTAAGATGCTTATCTCAATCCTTATTGAGACAGCTAACGTACTGCTTAGCGAACGTCAAGCTAATAAAGATAGAGCACGCTGGCGTAACCTCTGGCGTGAGATTTACGCATGGCAAGAGCGCGGCATCGCTACATGGCGTAAAGGCCGCCTTGGCTCTACTCCTTTAGGTCGGCAGTACAAAGCTAAGATGATGACTGACCAGCTTAACATTGAAAACCAAGGCGCTGGTGCTGAGGTAGCTAAGTTAGCTCTGCATTACTTTGGCCCTACGCTAGATGAAGCTAAGAAAGATGACGCTTACTTAGTTAACTTCATCCACGATAGCTTTATTGTAGACTGTCCGAATGATCCGGCGATCTACCAGCCTATTGCTATTAAGATGGCAGAAGCTATGCAAGAGGCTTGGTTTGAAATGAGCAAGCTCTTCGCTATCAAAGATTTACCAATGCCTGTAGACGTAATTGTGGGCACAAACTGGGGTGACATCGAAGATGATGACGCTCCGAACATTTGGGAATACTCCCTTGAAGGAATGGCAATGCTGGAGAAAGTCAATGGAACAGTTTGAGAAAGACTATGCGGCGCTTGTTCGTAAGGTAGCGTACGAAGGTGAGCACCGTGAAACACGTAACCAGGCGACACTATCATTATTCGGTACAAGCCTTGAGTTTGATCTGCGTAAGGGCTTCCCACTAATCTCAGGGCGTAAGATGTTCCCTGATGGTGTACTTGGTGAGCTTGCTGCTTTGTTACGTCAGCCTAAGTGTGTGAAGGACTTCACTGATTGGGGTTGTAATTATTGGGGACAATGGGCTGATGAGAATGGTCAGCTTGAACTTGACTACGGTAATGCGTGGTTTAACTTCGAAGGCTTCGACCAGATCGCTGATCTAAAGGACAAGCTAAAGAATGACCCGTCGAACCGTCGCATGATCATTAATGCGTGGCGTCCTCATAAACAGGGCGACTTGTCACTACCATGCTGCCATTATTCATATCAGTTCCATGTATCCACTACTGGTGTGATTAGCATGGTATGGACTCAGCGTTCCGTTGATGTCATGGTAGGTTTACCATCGGACTTTATCTTAGCTGCTGCCTGGCTAATTGCTATCGCTGCAGAGTTTGGGTTTGAGCCTGGACGTGTTAAGATGGACTTCGGCGACACACATATCTATACTGATCACATTGACGGTGCTCGTACGTACCTTCAACAGTGTGAACAAGTTGTGTTAGGTATGGTACCATGGCGTTACGCAACTAAAGGTGAAGACTTCTGTGAGTTCGAGCCTAGTAAACTAAGACTGGGTACTTACAACCCTCAACCTGCAATTAAATTCAAACTACACGGATAGACTATTATGTTACAAGTATTTAAAAGAGTGGCCGGCTGGAATGCAGCGCGTTACGACCAAGAGTTCAACTTGGACTTAACTGTAAAACTACTGACTGAAGAGTTGCAAGAGTACTTCGAAGCAGACACACCTGTTGACGAGCTTGACGCTCTATGCGACCTGACCTATTTAGCTATGGGTGGGTTGTGGAAAATGGGTGAAGAGCTAGACGCTGACAAAGCTATTTTAGCACTCAAAGCAATTGAAGCGGTTATGGAGTACGGAGTAGTACTACATCCTATGTCACTACTAGCATGTGTTATCGCTGAAGCTGAAGCAAATCCTAAGCATGCGATGTACAAAATACTAGGCGCTGCACAGTTGGTAATGTTGTCCATGGGCATGAACCAGACTCAGTGTGAAGGTGCTATGCATATTGTGTGCGACAGCAACGACACTAAGCCAGCTAAGAAGACTGCGTCTGACGTCAAAGCTAACGTAGATAAAGGTAGCACGTTTGTTGCTCCTGAACCACGTCTGCAGAAGTTGCTGGACTCATTGATTCCTGAGGTAACTCACTAATGCGTAAAATCCTTGTCTTAGGCCATGCTCGTCATGGTAAGGACACTGCGGCGGAGTACCTGGCTGAAAAGCTGGGTCTCACCTACGCAGGGTCTTCACAAGTGTGTTGCGACTCTTTTATCTTTGATACCTTAAAGGATAAATATGGCTACAAGACCTCTGAAGAGTGCTTTGAGGATCGAGTAAACCATCGTGAAGAGTGGCATCAGTTAATCGCAGACTTCTGTGCTGGTGATAAAGCTAAGTTAGGTCGTCTCATTTACGAAAGTAACGACATCTACTGTGGTATCCGAGCTAAGGATGAGTGCGAAGCTGTCATAGCTGAGTTCAATCCCATAGTTATCTGGATTAACGCAACTAAGCGTGTACCTAGAGAACACAAGAGTTCAATGCAGTTGGACTACCAGGAAGATTGGATCAAAGTTACTAACCACAAAACCGGTGGTGAATTCTTAGCTAAGCTTGATGAACTAGCAAAGGACCTAGCGGCTTATGGATAAGTGGACTAAGCGCTTCATGGCGTTAGCTGAAGAAGCTGCGTCGTGGAGCAAAGACCCTGATTGTAAGGTTGGAGCTGTCATTGTTAGCCCTGACAAGCGTTTATTTACAGTTGGCTATAATGGCTTCCCTACTGGGATTTACGACGGCTATTCTATGATGGACAAAGACAAGAAGCTTGAACTAACTGTTCACGCTGAAGTTAATGCCATTGTTAACGCCAGACGTGACCTCACTGGTTGGTCAATGTACTGTACTAAAGCCCCTTGCTTAGATTGTGCTAAGGCTATGATCCAAGCAGGCCTTACTATGGTTTACTGTCCAACGCCTATTCCTGCCTCCTCATGGTATGAAGAAAATGTACAAGCTTTGGGCCTTCTAAATTCGGCCGGAATCAAGCCTATTCGAGTCCAGATTTGACGATAAATTCTGACCTGATATAATATCAGCCTTAGACCATTTCCGTCCTTAGAAGTCCATACACGAGCCCGATTTTGTTATAAAATTGGGCTTTTTTATAACTAAATGTTATTTAACAAATTTGATAAATCATGAGATAATATCATCTCAGTCAATGGAGACTCTGATGGAAATTATTAGCCGTGAAGATGCTAACGCCCAAGGGCTTAAGCAGTACTACACAGGAATAGTGTGTAAGCAAGGGCATGACTCCTCCCGTAATACAAAGAGTGCACGTTGTGTGCAATGCGGTAGAGAAGCAGTACGAAGCTGGAAGACTAGAAACAGAGAACACATAAATCAGTACAAACGTGAGTACTACGCAAACAATCAAGAAGCTTATGCAGAGTACAATAGGCAGTACCACAAACGTACAGACTACTACAATAATCGATATGCCTCTGACATTCTATTCCGACTCAGACATCTGTGTAGGACTATTCCATCAAGGCTCGCACGAAGTTTTGATACCGCTTCGTCCGGTAAGGTACCTTATACTGCGCTAGAACTCAAGACACATTTAGAGCAGCAGTTTCAAGTAGGTATGACTTGGGATAACTACGGTGAGTGGCACATAGACCATATCAAGCCTGTCAGTGCGTTTATTAGTGAAGGAATCACTGACATATCGATAATAAATGAATTAACTAATCTGCAGCCGCTATGGGCTGTGGATAACATAACCAAAGGAGCCAAGCATGGCTAATGAAATTATAATAAACAATGAGAACATTCGCATCCGCCCATCCGCGATTGTAGGATTCTACTCTTGCGCCTATGCCTGGGGCAAAACCTTCTTAGAAGGACAAAGCTCTATTCCTGGTGCACGTGCTTCTATTGGTACAGCAATCCATGCCGGTGTTGAGACACTGTGGAAAGAAGCTATTGAAACCGGCAAGAAAGACGCTAACCAGTCCAAGCTAACAGATGCGGCGATGCAAGCCTGGAAGGAAGACACTCATGAAGGTGTCAACTTCGATGATGGTGAGAACGAAGGCACAGCTGCTGTTGAGATTGTACGCGGCATTGAAGCATTCGTTGAAGACATCGCGCCCTTCACGCAAATTCCGACTGCAGTTGAAGAGTTCTACAAAGTTGATATTCAGAATCCTTTAGTTTCAGAGCTTGGCGGTACTGTGGATTACATCACTGATGACACTATTGCTGATGTAAAGACTTCTAAGCGTAAGATCGATGCTCAAGGCCACGTTGTACAGCAATCTATCTATAAGTACTTAGCTAATAAGAACGGCAAAGACATTAAGCATAACCTTATCCAAGGCGTTATTCTTAAGAAGACCGGTGCTGAAGGCATGGTCCAAGAAATGCAAGCCGATATTCCTATGGCTACAGGCTTAGTTAACGGTATGCTAGACACAATGGAGCTTATAGCTAAAGATGTAGCTCCGATCCACCACATCTTACGTGGTAATCCTAAGTACTATCTGTGTAGTAAGAAGTATTGCTCACAGTACAACACATGTCCTTTCGTGAGTGGTAAGCTATGAGTAAAAGCACTACAGAAGCCGTAGAATACGTACTAGGTTTAACGGACCTAACTAAGTATCGTATGGCTAAAGAATTGGGGATGGCTTCGGCTACCTCAGTTAACCAGTGGTTGCGTGGCACTAAGATGTCTGAAGCCACAGCTGCTAAATTCGAAGAACTTTATGGAGTAGAAGTTAATGACGCCGTACGACCACCAAGTACAATTAGCAAGTGACGGGCTTGCGGTACTACAGAAGTACGGCATAGCATACTTGGCAGCTGAGGAGCGGACAGGTAAAACCCTGTCTGCGATTCTCATCGCTGAGCAAATGAAAGCTAAACGTATTCTAGTGCTAACTAAGAAGAAAGCTCTTGACGGTTGGTACGAGACTCTTGCTGCATACTCTCATGAGAAGGACTATACTGTAACTAACTACCACCAAGCGCTCAAGCAGACCGGTAAGTTCGATATGGTTATCCTTGATGAGGCTCATAACTACATTAGCTCATTCCCTAAAGTTGGTAAGATATGGCGTGAGGTTGCTCCTCTGTGTAAGGACGTACCAATACTGTATCTAAGCGCTACTCCTAAGGCTCAAGGCCCACAGCAGCTGTTCCACCAGTTTAAACTTAGCTCATACTCTCCTTGGAAGAAGCATGGCACGTTCTATAACTGGTTTAAGTTGTACGGTAAGCCTTATGATCTTGAGATTAACGGTATACCTATTCGTCAGTACGATAAGTGTGATGCTGAGTTAATCATGGGAACGTGTGAACACTTGTTTGTGACACGCACCCGTAAAGAGTTAGGTTTTGAACATGAGCCTGAAGATGAACTGCACTATATCAAGCTTGGCGATGCCACACGCTACGTGTATAACGAGTTGCTTGAGCATAACATTGTAGAGCTCAAAGCTGGAATGTTGGTATGTGACACTAAGTCTAAGCTAAGAGTAAGCTTGCACATGTTGGAGGGCGGTGTTGCTAAGATCGACAAAGAATACATCGTGCTAGCTAACCGTGAGAAGGTAGACTACATTCTTAAGACGTTCGGTGACACTGAAGACTTAGTTATTATGTACAACTACATTGCAGAGCAAACTAAGCTTGAAGAGGTCTTTAAGAAGGCGAAAATCTTACAAGCCACAAGCTTCGCTGAAGGTGTAGACTTACATAAGCATAAGCACCTGGTTATTTATAGCCAGGACTTCAGTACTGCCCGTCACACTCAACGCCGAGCACGGCAGGCAAACATGAAGCGTGACACTCCAATCGTGGTGCACTATCTGTTAGTTAAGAAAGGTCTTAGCGAGCAAGTGTATAACACCGTATCAGTAAACAAACGTAATTTCGTGGACTCAGTGTTCGCTAAGGATAAGATATGAAACCTCAAAAAGCTAAGCATCTATATGCTGAAGAAGAAAAGAAGAACCCTGCACACCTTACCCATAACTACATGATCTTCGAGAAGCATGATGGTTGGTATGGTTACATGGATATAGGCTCTCCTATTATGTCTCGCCAAATGCGTGAGATTCCGTCGATGGAGAGCTTCAGTTACGCGTTAAACATTCAGTTAGCTGAGACTATGCCAGGTATGAAAGGCCGCTTGATCTTTGAAATACTAGTTGAAGGCTCACCAGTGTTTAAAGACCTTAATGGTATCCTTAATCGGCATGAGCAAGCTAAGAATGCGTATCTCTTAGTTCATGACTTCATACCTGAAGAAGAACAAATCTTCTCTACACGCTACCAGTTAGCTAAGCTAATTGTAGAAGACCTGTCTTTACCCCAAGTACGCATGGCTACGCTACTAGATGAGTGCAGTAACGACCCTAACCAATGGAAAGCTATTGCTGAGCTTATCTGGTCTAATGGCGGTGAGGGTATTATCGCTAAACGTCGCGATGCATTCTACAGCCCAGGTAAGCGTAACGCTGACATTCTTAAGATCAAGCTTGAGAAGTCTGAAGAGATGCTTGTTGTTGGCATGGAAGAGGGTGAAGGCAAGTACAAAGACTTGTTAGGCAAACTAATAGTCAGAGATGCGCATGGTATTGAGCACAAAGTGTCAGGTATGTCAGACCGTGAACGTAATGTATGGTGGTATAGGTCAGAGCTCATCGATGGCTGTGTCGTTGAAGTACAGTTTATGCAACGCTTAGAAAATGGCTCTTTACGTGAAGGCCGCTTTAAGGCTGTTCGCCACGATAAGGTGGAACTGGGATGAGTGAACAAAAAGTACAAACTAAGATACTAAACTGGCTTAAGGCTGAAGGACACTACGTATTCAAGACGGTAGTATGCAACCGCAATGGTATACCTGACATTATAGGCTGTACACACTGGGGTCAGTTTTTTGCTATCGAAGTCAAGTTTGGACGCAATAAAGCCTCCAAGCTTCAAGACTGGAACATAGCCGAGATCAAGAAGCGCGGAGGCTTAGCTTTCGTTGCTTATGACTTAGAGACAGTCAAGCAGGCTTTACAGCCTACTTAACGTAGTCATTGTCTACTACAAGTACCGGAATACGGGAGCTTACTCGACCTGCACTAGCGCTAGCGCTTGCAGTAAAGAAAGCATCCGTCTTCTCCGGTATGCTAGTCCAATCAAATGGTATGACCACTGTACTCTCGTATACGCTAACAACATTCGTGTTAATCTCCGGCAAAAGTCCAAGTGGATTCCGTACGTTCCAAAAGAAGTCTGTGTCCTTACCCTTAGCTGAACTAAAGTAGCCGTCAATTCCATACGCTGTGTGTCCTGCAGGCACAGTGTACAATAGCATTGAGCGAGTCTGAGTCTTAGCTGTGTAGTACGCAACTGTGGTAACTACAGTTGGTTCACCGGCAGTATGAGTTAAGGCATTAGACACGTACACATCACCTAGCGTCTTGTTAACACCAATAGTAAACATTCGATTCACACGTACACCGACACCAATGACTACTGGAGTAGTGCCATTAAGCTGTAGCGTACTGGTCTGACGTTTATGCTCACCATCTAACCAATGTATGCGAACAAACTTATCTGTGTCTGCTGCGTTAGTACTAGTCAGGTACAACGTAGTCGTAGTAGAGTCATTGAATGTATATGGCACATTCTTAGGCCAGACTAGAATCTCTGTTGTACCTATCGCACTAGCGTACGCGTGCACGTATTGTAGAGAGTGGCCTGGTACACGTCCTTGCGCTACTCGAAGTAAAAACTCTGAGGTTAACGCAGTTTTGGGGTATCCTTGCGACATAATTATTTCCTTAAAGTGGCTAATGTACCGCCGGCAAAGTAAAAGCCTACGATGATCAGCATCGCAGTTCCTACATCACCAGAGAGTAATTCTAGAGGGAATGCAAGCTCCTCTTTGGTGTAGCTAAATGAACAGACAACCACAACTAGCCAAGCTAGCATGTACGGCCCAATGATTATTGTAGCGATGACACGCTGAGCTAACTTAAATGGCTCGTAGAGCTTTAAGAACTTAGCGTGTTGGTCCGCCTTCTCTTCGTCAGTGTAGAAGACTTTATCGATCGCATCGCGACCTGCTTCTACTACTGACTCTGAGCCGAATATACGGCTAAAAATGTTCATACGCGGTTCCTTAACCATCCGTAGACGAACTTTCTGTCCTTAGTTCTATCTTCGGCTAGCTTTATATAATAAGAGCCCTGAAGACAGTTCAGGGCCTTGACCAGGGTATCTTCATCACGCTTAGCTAAGTAAGCCTTCAGCGCGCCTTCAGTAGCAGGGCCAATCTGACCGTCTACCGTTAGCTTAGTAGTCCCTAGAATATTAAGAGCACGCTGCAGGAACTTACCTGCACGCGCTACACCCATGTTAGCAGCGGTATCTACAACTTCCTCTGCAACCTTCTCAGGCATATTAAACGCCCGAACAGGATTCCAGTACATCGCTTTGTAGATAGCATATGCTGTCTCGTACGGTAAGTCTTTCATCTCACCCTGGTAACCATAACTACGAGCTGTAGCTAAGGTAATACCCATATTAGTCTCACCGCCGGAGTCAGAAGGGTCATTAACATACCCTCCCTCCAACTTAATGATCTTGTGTATTGCTTGAATTTCCATTAAATTAGCTCCCACATAACATCGCTAATCTCAAACTCTGTTGCACCGCTGCCGCCAGCAGCAAACATAACTAACTGAGGTGTCCCATACGCCCCTACTAGTGGCTTATGCACTATCGTATGGGCGCCTACAGCATGCGTTGATACGGTCTGTCTAAAGGGTGTTAGCGAAGAAGTAAAACCAAAGCTAATTGTAGCACCACCAGTTATAGACTTCACGTAAAAAGAAACTCTCCACATACCGACATTAGCCGCTGCTTGCTTTGAAAGTATCGTCGCGCTCTGAGAACCTAGATTATTGTAAAGCTCGCTAGGTTGTAGCTCTAAACCTTGATTTCCGTTAACCCCTGTCGTAACAGTAAATGTTCTACTAAGAGTATCCCAGGTTACTGAAGCGCCTACGCCAACAAGGTTGTCTGGTTCATCTGTAAATCTGTTTGTAGAAACACATACTCTACTCATTTCCTTGGTAAAAGCATTACCAAGACCTTGCATGTAATCGGCAGAATTAACGCCGCCATTGTAAGTATGCTCATCTACATTTATAGCACTTGGATTGGCTCCTTCAGATATTGATGATGACTGTTGAAATAAAGTATAGCTTCCATTAAACACAAACTTTGATGGGTTTGACGACGTTATTAACCCTTGACCTGATGAAAACTCGTAGCCATAAAAGTATTTTGTACCTCCTGACGACCCGGTTGTCGATGTGTCTGCGCTCTCTACTAGGTAGTCCGCTTGATTTGCCCCACCAGAGGATTCAGAAATACCACCAAAAAATCTAATATTATCATTACCAGAGGCTACGATGTTTGTATTAAGCCCAAACCCATGCGGATTGCTAGTATTAAAGTCAAAAAGCATCTCTCTTGACGCAGCTGTTCGCTGGGTCGGAGTTCCTGAAGTGCCCAGCGACGAACCTAGATTATAGTAGCTACAATTCCTTACACCATTAAAGAACGCAAAATTTGTAGCGTTAAAAATTGATGAGCAGTTAACGAATCCAGAGTTCTGGGTTTGGTCAAATACCCAACCATACTCAGTACAAGACCTTACATCGACCTTCTCGCAGTACGCTCTGTTACCAGAAACCATAAGTCCCCAGACAGCAAGGTCATTGCCATTAAATCGTAAGTTTGTTATCTTACAATTAGAGTTACACTTGGCCAAAAGAATTGATGCTAGCGCTCGAATTTCTGTGCCGTTTTCCGTACCTCTGCCTATAACCTCTAGGTTGGCAAAGTCTAATGTTTGCGATGTCCCGTACAAATTACCCAATTCAATGGGCGTGTTGTCTATCTTGCAGTACGTTAATGCTTTGTTTATGCCTATAAACTCATCAGTACCATCTCCAAGCACGCCAAACATCTCTAACTCAATAACTGACACATCTGAGCGCTTCCAACGCTTTCCACCAGCAGTTACGATAACCGTACCATTATTATCTGGCGTAGTAATGTCTGTAGCGTCATGCCACCACAAGCCACCACCTAAACCTGGGTTTGTATGACCTAAGAGGTCTACCTGTTGGTTAGCTGCGGTAGGCTCTAGGGCTCTTAGGTCGGCAATAGTAGTAACTTGTACAGGTGCATCGATGACACGAGCTAACCAGGTACCGCCGCCAGTATCCGAAGGCACACCAGCGAGGTTGTTAGCGTCATACAAGTAATCTAAGTATACAGACGGTGCTGAGTATACACGAGCATGCTGAAAGCGCTCTACATCCAGGGCTTGCATCTCTATAACTGTGTCGACTGCAAATGGTACGTCTATACCATGCACAGTTAGTTCTTGACCATTACGAGTCTGAGTGTGAGGACCTCGGAGTTGTTGCAGGTCTTCCATACCCGCTAGGCTCTTCGTCACGTTTCTTACTTTTTGAACCATCTTTATTACCTACCAGCTTATCTTGGGTGTCTTGTATGACTCTATGAGCTTCCTCAAAGAGTCTGTGTAATTCTTGTTTACGTCTATCAACTATTATGCTCTGCACGTCTGTGTTCCTCAAGGGCTTGTACCTTCTCGTTCAATACTCCCTGTTGGATCATTACTGCTTTCAGATCATCACTGTTCGTATCCGCGGTGTCCTTAATAGCTTTTAGGATAATACTGAGGCTATCCAAGCTCTCCCGTACTAGCTCTTTAACATCATCTCGGCCTTGAGATGAACCACTTAGCTCAGTGACCTGGATGCGTAGCTTATTTAGCTTACGCTCTAAGTCTAAGTTCTCTTTAGTTGCAGACCGACGAGCTAGCCAGTACGCAGTAGCAACGGCTACCGCAGTACTAGCAATGCTGATGACTGTCTTAATGCCGATGGCAATCTCACTCATTTTAGTAGTCTCACTTTGTCCGCTCCTAGTTGTGCAGCCATATAACCACGTTCTTGTAGAGCCATGTTTAGCGCCTTCTTATCAGCTAAGTTAATACCTGTAGCCTCTGAGATTGCCTTAACAGTCTCTGTATCCGCAATGCGATGAATAGGAATAGAATGCTCTGCACCTTTACCCTTACCAGTCAACACCGCACCGTCACCGTACAGCCTCATGCGTGGCATACCACCACCTGAAGCTTGCTGCATCGTGGCTTGCTTAATTAGCTCTTCAACCTGCGGTTCAAGGTTAACTTCGCCATCAACAAGCTCTCGAAGCTCCTTAATAGTCTTAGAACTCATTGGCTCTTCAAGAAGCTTAGTTGTCTTCGTGATCAGCGCAGAAGCACGACCTTGACGTCCAGGAGCCATCGAACGCACATAATGGAACATGTGGGATGCAAGAGCAAACTTAGCTTTGGCAACTGGGTCAGTCGTTAGAGCTTGAGCAAACTGTGTTACTTGAATGCCGCCAGCTGACTGAGATAGCGGTACGTCGTTCTTAAATACTTCAGCTAACTCATTAATAGCTTTCTTAGTGCTGCGAGCTTCAGGTGAAGTAAAGTTAACCGCTTTCAAGTCTTCAGCTAAGGCTGGGAAGTTCGTAGCTTTAACACCATCAACAGCACCAGCAGTATACTTCTGAGCTAAGGTATTCAGTACTGAACCCTCTGCGCGTGCTCGAGACTTCTTAGGAAGCTGAGCTAAGACTTCAACAAATGTACTGTCTAGCGACGTAGCATACTTAGTTAAGGCTTGACCGATAGCTTTCTCTGACACACCTGGGCGGGTTAGCACCTTAGCAAGTACATTCTTCTCTAGAGCTTTCATCTCAGAGTATTGCTTATTCGCTGTACGCCACGCTCCTAACCATTCCTTAGGATTTTCCATGGTTACTTCAGCACCTAACTCAATAGAGCGGTCAATACCAGCTTTAATACCATCAAGCATCTCGTAGTCTTTAGCATTACTAATACGCTTGTTATAACGGAACTCGTTAACTAACTTACGCAGCTCGATCAAGTCTCCAAGGCGACGACTCTTGCTCATGTCACGAATCTTCTGAGCTTGACGACCAAACTTGAATGCAAGGTCTGGATTCTCAATGTTCTTACCTAGACGCTCAAGTACTGGGTCTAACGCCATCTTGTCATAGTCAAAGCGGAAAGCATTTGCTTTAGGTGCAGCGCCTGCTTGAGCTTTAGTGCGCTCAAAACCTTCACGAACTAAGGAACGATAGCCCTCAAAGTCTTCACGTAAGAATCGACCAACATCTTCACCTTCAAGCTTGCCAGTAGTAGCTAAGAGGTCTTTTGCACGATCGTCTACAGCTTTAACAACTGCGCGACTCGCACGAGGGTCTGTATGAACAGAAGCTTGCACAAGCTCTTCAGCACCTGGTTTAGTCACTGCAGTTGCAGCGATAGCTTTCTCAGTAGGAGTCTTACCTTCAACCTTAGCTACACGACTTAGTTTAGTGACTAACTCAGCAGCCTCATCGTCGTTAATAAAGAATGTTTCTTTAAGTGCTAGACCAGCACGATCAAACATGCCTTGACGTACATAGTCTACAGCACCCTTCATACCACGCCAGGATGAACCTGCTACTTTAATAACACCGCCGCCAATTGCATCACCGATAACACTTAACTCTGCAGCAGTCATAGCTTTACGAGCCATGGCCTGAGCTTCAAAGTCCTGCTGTAATGTCAATGCAGAGTGCATGTAGTCTAACTCAGTACCTAAGACAGAACCCATAGAGGTGATAGCCGCAGCAACTGTAAAGCCTGCACCTAACTTAACTAAAGGA
>Ga0316208_1002304_pt1 | contig 15768 bp, 11 predicted proteins | sample 3monopyrite_MG_FD_204944 | JGI IMG/M metagenome (GOLD analysis project Ga0316208, IMG submission 204944) | Microbial mat bacterial communities from mineral coupon in-situ incubated in ocean water Damariscotta River, Maine, United States -... | ecosystem: Environmental > Aquatic > Marine >...
GATATTTCACGTAAACGTAAACTTTTGGAGAAACAAAAGAAAGGTAAAAAACGTATGCGCCAAGTGGGTAATGTAGAAATACCTCAACAAGCATTTATGGCTGTTTTGAAGCTAAATGATTAGGTTGTTTTATTAAAAGGTTTTCCTACATATACTAGTTTACTGCCTTTATTTATCTTGTTGATCTCTGTGTTAAAAGATGATATTATATGTAGCTCTCCTGTGTCATCTTTCACAAATAAAGGAATGATATCCTTGTCGTTATTGGTGGTATCTATAAGCTCAAGGTAATGTGCTTTATCTTTGAGCGCTAACTCTTGTATTGAGGGGAATTTTTTGGTCACCTCGGCGAGCGAGTTGTAGTCATCGGTATGACTAAATAAACCTTCTTTTGGGTTGTTCTTATCGTCTAACATTTCATCTTTTGTTACCAATCTAAAAGATCCATTTTCACCAAACTGTTTCCCAAATTTATCGATAGCATACTTGTTAATATCTGAATTTCCTGTTAAGGCCATTAAATAACCAACATCATTTAATTCTATATTGTCGGTCAATGTTTCAGAATAAATATTTGTATCAAACGCTTCAAGGCCTAGCCCCTTGGCTTTGTTTATGTTGCTTTGGTTGCTGTCTATTAAAACAACATGTCTGCCATTATTTTCTAAATAGTGCCCTAAAAGTCTAGACATTTTTGAAGCGCCTATAATTAGAATTCCTTCCGACTTCGTTAAAAACACGCCTACCATTTTAGCAAATAGACGCGCTGTGGTAGCGTTTAACAACACGGTGCCCAACACTATCATAAAGACTAAAGGAGTTATATATTCTGCACCTTCAACGCCTTCTTTTATGAGCTTGCTACCAAATAATGACGCAATTCCCGCCGCAACAATACCTCGTGGGCCAACCCAACTAATAAATAGTTTTTCATTAAGTTTTAGGTTTGATCTGGTGGTGCTTAAAAACACCGCTAAAGGCCTCACCAAAAACACTACCGCAGCAAATAGTATTGCTGTTTTCCAGTTATATAACAGCATCATGTCTTCAATATTTATATTGGCAGCTAGCAAAATAAAGAGTATGGAAATTAAGAGCACACTTAACGACTCTTTAAAATAAAGTAATTCTTTTAGGTTTTGTAATTTTCCGTTTCCAAGCACCATTCCCATTACAACAACAGCCAATAAACCTGATTCGTGTGCAAAAATTTCGGACTCAACAAAAACCAATAAAACCGTTGAGAGTGAAACCACGTTGAGTAAATAATGCGGTATTAGTTTTTTGTTTATTGCAAATGCCAAAGCGTGGGCAAAGGTAAATCCAAATGTAGTCCCAAAAAGTATTATTTTTCCAAACTCCATAAGTGCTGTTTTAGTAAAACCGCTATCGCCACCAACGCTTATAAACTCAAACACCAAAACAGCAACCAAAGCTCCAATTGGATCTATAAGAATCCCTTCCCATTTTAAAACTGCAGACACGTCTTTTTTAAGGGGTATGTTTCTCAAAATTGGGGTTATAACGGTTGGTCCAGTTACAATAATTAAGCCTGAAAATAAAAAAGAAATCTCCCAGCTTAAATTGAAAATAACATGCGCCAAAATACCTGCTGCAAAAAATGTAATCGCAGAGCCTAAAGTAATTAGTTTAGTAATTACTGGTCCAACATTTCTTATTTCAGAGCGCTTTAAAGTTAGACCTCCTTCAAAAAGAATAATACTTATGGCTAATGATACGAAATAATACAGGCCTTCTCCTGGAAAAAGTCCTTTTTCTCCATTCCATATAGGTTCTATCCATTTAGAACCATCGTCACTAAAAAATTCGGCGGCAATTGGGCCAACCAACAAACCAATTAATATTAATGGAAGAATTGCCGGAATTTTAAAACGCCATGCAACCCATTGAGCTAATATTCCTAATATGATAATTCCTGCTAATTCTAACATTGCGGTTTTTTTAGATGTGTTAATACGAATAAACGCTAAATTACAGAAATCGCAAAAAATTATGTGGTTTTTAAAAAAATACTATCTTTCCGTTTCATACTAATAGTATAAAACTTGAGTTTAAACCCATTCAAAACCATTGGAATAGGAGTTACATTTTCTCCAAACCTTAAAGCAAATATTAGTGAGGCAGCAAGATTAGCATTGTTTTTTGATGCTAAATTGGTTTTAATTCACGTAGGCGAGCAATCCAAAGATAAGGAAAACACCTTTAAAACCTTTCTCAAGCCTTTTATTGGTAAACAATTAATTTGTGATGTGGTTTTTAAAGCCGGCAACCCTGTTGAGGTTATATTATCGGCTGTGAATGAAAACAAGATCGACCTTCTAATATTAGGTGCTCTTAAGCGCGAAACGTTCTTTAAATACTATATAGGTTCTATTGCGCGTAAAATAACCCGTGAAGCCAAATGCTCTGTGCTATTGCTAATTAAGCCTTCAATAAAAAGGGTGCCTTGCCAACATATTGTTGTAAATGGTCTTGAAGACCCTAAAACCCAACAAACCATTTTTACTGCATTTTATGTAGCAAAAAAGCTCAATGCCAATAAAATTACCATAGTTGAAGAAATTAGTCAACAAGAAGTGGCTGTAAACGTGGATGATGACAGGTCTTTAAGGCGCTCAACCCTTGTAAAGGAACGCTTGAAGCTTAGAGAGGATACAAGGGTCAAAAAAATAATAAACGATATTCCTTTGGGTGTTAAAGAAAACATTTTAATAAATACGCAGCCAATTTTTGGAAAGCGAGGATACTCAATTGGGCATTATGCTCAAGTGGTGCGTGCTGACCTTTTGGTTATGAACGCTCCAACAAAAACAACGTTTTGGGATAGATTATTTCCCCATGATATTGAACATATATTAACCGAATTACCAACCGATGTACTTATTATTAGATGAGTCGTAAGAAAAATAAAACAAAAACATTCTTTAAGGACTTACCTAAAAATATATTTTCTGGATTTGTTGTTAGTCTTATTGCTTTGCCTCTTGCTTTGGGTCTCGCAATGGCTAGTGAAGCTCCTCCAATCGCAGGAATTATTGCTGCTGTTGTTGGTGGTGTAGTTGTATCCATTCTTGGTGGAAGCTATGTTACCATTGCAGGTCCAGGAAACGGCTTGGTTGGTGTTTTGCTTATTGCCATTACAACTTTAGGGTTAAATAGTACTTATGCTGCAATCATCTGTTCTGGTGGATTATTACTCATATTAGGTTTTTTAAGGATGGGTAAGTTGGCTGATTATTTTCCTTCTTCTGCTATACAAGGTATGTTAGCCGCTATAGGGTTGATTATTCTAGGAAAACAATTCCATATTATGCTTGGAAATAAAATTTCGAGAGAAAATAGTATTGATTATTTATTGTACATCCCTGATACTTTAAACGCTGTATTTAATTTTGAAGATATCGGATTGAAATATGCTGCTATTGTAGGTGTATTAAGTTTAGCTATTATGATATTTTACCCAAAATTAAGGAATAAATATCTTCAACTTGTTCCTGCGCCTATGTGGATTGTTATTCTATCAATAAGTTTTAGTTACTATTATGAATTGGTCTTGAAACAACCCAACCCTATACACCCAGATTACATGCTGTCTGGTATTCCTTCTGTAAACGAGATAATAACACAAATACCTAGACCCGATTTTAGTGATTTTTTAAGTATGTCTTTTATAGGCAGTGTGTTTGCATTAACTTTAATTGCTAGTATAGAATCACTCTTAAGTATAAAAGCTGTGGACAAGCTAGACCCTGAAAAACGACGTTCTAATGTAAATAAAGATATGTCGGCTCTTGGGTTGGCAACTATTGGAAGTGGCTTTTTAGGTGGTCTAAATGTTGTAACAGTAATTGCTCGAAGCTCTGTAAACGTTAATAATGGTGGTACAAATAGGGCATCAAACTTTGCTCACGCTACCTTTTTGGTAATTTTTATTTTTTTGTTCAGCACACAACTTACAAGAATTCCACTACCAGCATTAATGGCGATTTTAGTTTTTACTGGTTATAAATTGGCTTCGCCAGATAAGGTTAAAAAAATATTCTCAGTTGGAAAAGAACAGTTAATTATCTTCCTTGTAACCTTGTTTGTTACTTTAAAAATTGGATTAATTGCTGGAATTACTGTAGGTGTTTTAGTAACTTTCATTATTCATATTATTGTTAATAAAGGTGTTGCGTTTTTCTTGAGAAATATCTTAAAACCCAACGTGTTAATGTTTAAAGAAGAAATCGGGTCGCCAACATATTATGTGAGTGTAAAGCACTTTTGTAGCTTTTTAAATTACAATAAGCTTAAACATAAACTAGATGCTATTCCAGAAGATAAAGACGCCGTTGTAGATTTTTCTATGTGCGAATTTGTAGATCATACGGTTATGGAAAACCTTAACAATTATCAAGAGTTGTTTTTAAAACGCGGTGGTCATTTTGAAGTTGTTGGCTTGGATATGCACGATACCGATTCTTTGCATCCGTTTGCCTTAAGACGCTTACTGCCTGTTCCAAATATTTTTAAAAGTAATTTAACTAGGCGCCAAACCAATCTTGAAGCTCTGGCAAAAAATTATACATTATACTATTCTGCTACCAAACGTAAAGAAACTCATTTTTTAGATAATTTTACCTTCTTTAATACCAAAAAAATTAATTATATATACAACCAGCTCTCTAATGATTTAGAGGATATGATTCTATTTGATATAGAATTTTCAGAAGGAGAGTTTATTGCAAGAGAAGTAATAAGAACCACTATGCTTCATATTGCCTTAAATAAACGCATTCCTCAGTTTACTTTAGATAAGGAAGGGTTTTTGGAAAAAGTTTATGGTTTTGCGGGCTTTAAAGATCTCCCTCTAAAGGAATATAGCGATTTTTCAAAACGCTTTTATTTATTAGGTGATGATGAAAGCGCAATTAAATCTTTTTTTAATAAAGATTTGGTTCAGTTTTTTGAAAGCAATCCTTATTATCATATTGAATCAAATGGTAATAGTATTTTATTGTATAGTAAAGAGCGCTTAGCGAGCAATAAAGAAGTAAAGGCAATGTTGAACTTTGGGAAACGCCTACAAGTTGTTATCCTGAAATCTATAAGCTTTAACACAAAATATTCTTAATAATACATTAAAAGCAATCGCTTTTTTATTAATTTGCTCTTCTTATGCAATTATATCCAATAAACGCTGGAAATTTTAAACTTGATGGAGGTGCTATGTTTGGTGTGGTGCCTAAATCTCTTTGGCAAAAAACCAATCCTGCCGACAACAATAACATGATTGATATTGCGGCACGCTGTTTGCTAATTGAAGAAGGTAATCGATTAGTTTTAATTGATACAGGCATGGGAAACAAACAAAGTGAGAAGTTTTTTGGTTATTATTATTTATGGGGAAATGACACTATTGATAAATCCTTAAAAAAATATGGTTTTCATCGCGATGATATTACAGATGTGTTTATGACGCATCTGCATTTTGATCATTGCGGTGGTAGCATACAATGGAACAAGGACAGAACTGGGTTTGAACCTGCATTTAAAAATGCAATCTTTTGGAGTAATGAAAACCATTGGAAATGGGCAACAAACCCAAATAAGCGTGAAAAAGCATCGTTTTTAACCGAAAATATCATTCCAATGGAAGAAAGCGGCCGTTTAAAGTTTACGGAGCTTCCAAATAATGCGGTTTTAAAAAATTCTGCGTTAGGCTTTGATATTTTTTTTGCAGATGGTCATACCGAAAAGCAAATGATTCCGCTTATTAAGTATAAAGAGCAAACAATTGCTTTTGTGGCCGATTTATTGCCAACCGTTGGGCACTTGCCTCTTCCTTTTGTAATGGGCTACGACACGAGACCTTTGTTAACACTTGATGAAAAAGACCTGTTTTTAAATATGGCAGCTGATAATAACTTTTATTTGTTTTTAGAACATGATGCCCATAATGAATTAATAACTGTTAATCACACCGAAAAAGGGGTGCGTTTAAAAGAAACATTTACCCTAAACGACATTTAAAAACCGATAAAACAACCTATTTCGAATACTCTCAAAATCTTCTAACCCCTTAGACCTTTATGGCAAAATAAAATATCTTATTAATTATACACTCCGTTTTATGAAAACACCATTCTCAATAATTCTTATAATCACCACTTTTTTAGTTGGCATTAAATCAAACTCTCAAAATCCCAATCCTGGTTATTGGCAACAACATGTTGATTACACAATGGAAATTGATATGGATGTTGAAACCTTTCAATATCAAGGGAAACAAACATTAATTTATACCAACAATTCACCTGATGCATTGGATCGTGTATATTATCATTTATATTTAAATGCTTTTCAACCTGGAAGCAACATGGATATGCGTTTACAGAACGTTTCCGATCCAGATAGGAGAATGGTAACAAATATAGGCACTAAAGAAAATCTCATTTACGAAAGTAGAATTAGTAAGCTAAAACCTAATGAAATTGGCTATATAAAAGTAGCGTCTTTAACTCAAAATGGTGTGCCTCTAAAGTATGATGTTGTAGATACTGTTTTAGAAGTAACATTAGCAACGCCAATACAACCAGGAGAAAAAACAACGTTCGACATGATTTTTAGCGCTCAAGTTCCTTTGCAAATTAGAAGAAACGGCAGAAATAATAGAGAAGGCGTGGCTTTATCGATGGCACAATGGTATCCTAAACTGGCTGAATATGATTTTGAAGGATGGCATGCGGACTCTTATATTGCAAGGGAATTCCATGGTGTTTGGGGAGATTTTGATGTTAAAATTACTATAGATAAAGATTATACAATTGGTGGTACTGGCTATCTTCAAAACCCTGAAGAAATAGGTCATGGTTACGATTTGAACAAAACAAAAGGCCCTAAGGAGGGTTCTGGCGAGAAATTAACTTGGCATTTTAAAGCGCCAATGGTTCACGATTATACTTGGGCTGCCGACCCAGAATATAATCACGACAGCTATCAAGTGCCAGATGGTCCAATATTGCACTTTCTGTACAAAGATAATCCAGAAACAAATGAAAACTGGAAAAAACTTCAGCCTATAACTGCTGAGCTAATGCAATATTTTAGTGAAAATATTGGTAAATACCCTTATAAACAATATTCGGTAATTCAAGGCGGTGATGGTGGTATGGAATATGCCATGTGTACTTTAATTACTGGAGGAAGGAGTTTAAGTGGTTTAATTGGTGTAACATCGCATGAAATGGCACATACTTGGTTTCAATTTTTACTTGCGACAAACGAGGGTAAACATGAGTGGATGGACGAAGGATTTACTGAGTATATTAGCTCATCTGCACTGAATGAAATTTTTAGGCAAAATTCAGAAAACCCATATCTTGGTAATTACAAACGTTATGTTAGGTTGGCCAATTCAGGTTATGAACAACCGCTTACTACACATGCCGATCGCTATAACATAAACAGATCTTATGGTACTTCGGCATATGGTAAAGGCGCTGTGTTTTTGGCTCAACTTGGATATGTAATTGGTGAAGACAACCTAAAAGCAGCAATTAAAAAATATTTTAACGATTTTGCTTTTACACATCCAACGCCAAATGATGTTATTCGTTCTGCTGAAAAGGTTTCGGGATTAGAATTGGATTGGTACCTAATGGATTTTGGGCAAACTACAAATACCATTGATTATGGAATTACATCAGTTGAAGATACTGATAACATAACAACTATTACATTAAACAGAATAGGACTCATGCCAATGCCTATAGATTTAAGGGTTGAGTATGTTGACGGAACTTATCAAAACTATTATATACCCTTAGAAATGATGCGTGGTGAAAAGCCAACCCCAAACAACACCAAGGTACTGCCTGATTGGTCTTGGGCGAATCCAAATTTTAGCTTTGGTATTAATACAGAAAAGAGTAAAATAAAATCTGTGACTATTGATCCTATTAAAAAAATGGCAGATGTTGACGATACTAATAACTCTGTGATTTTAGTGAAAGATAAAGATGACAAAATTGAGAATAAGGCAAAGACTAAGGGTTAAATATACGTGAGTTCGATATAACTAAAAGTATATAGTCAAAATATAATTATTTGATTGTTGGTGTGATATGTGTTTATTTATTGTAAACACCCTCCTTGCTCCTCCCTCAAGGGAGGAATTCCCAAAGATGACATTGTCCCCTTGAGGATTATCGAGATAAAAGCGACAGCTTTTGTTGTAGATACCGAGCGAAGTTTTATTTCAATCGGCTTATAGTCAATGACTTCTATATCGAACTCACGTTAAATAAGGTTTAGAAATAAAAAATGTAATGGCAAAAAAAGAGATTGTTTTTACAACGTCCTTTTTTTGTACCATGTTAAATTTTTGTACATCTCCTTTTTAGAGGTTCGCTCCCTATTAAACAATAACATATGTGTTGTGTTTTTTTGTTTGTTTCGATAGCCAAATAAATGAAAAATTTGTTTTGCTAAGTATTTGGCCACCTTAAGGTTTACTTGTAAAATGCCTTTTTGTTTATCCATCCATGTTATGCCTGGAAGCAAGGTTATTAGTGTATCCATTTTCATTTTTCTAATAATTTCAGAAAGCCTTAAGAAAAATGGATGAATTTTCTTAATAATAAAAAACCCTTCATATCCTTTAGTTTGATATAGCGGCATGAATATTTTTGCTGTATATGGCGAGTTGATGCTTTGGTTATTTGCCGTGGCAAGCTGTTCTCCCTTTTTTACATTTTGAAAGCTCTTAAAGTTTGGTTTCATTTTAAAATTTCCGCCATTTAAAAGTCTGTGCAAATAAACTACTTCAAAAATTTCTTGGTTCTGCTTGGATTCTCTCATTAAAGTATTGTAATGCGCATCATAATTTTCTACGTTTCTCTTTTCCAATACTTTTGAATAAACTAAGCTTAAAAAAATAAAAGAGACATTATTTGTTATTGAATTCAAATCGTCGTGTTGTCCAGATTCAAACCCAAGAGAGACATAACCCAATTGGTTAATGTAGCTTAGTAGTGGTCCATCTAAATACTCTTCTATACCCAATACAATTGGAACTGGAAAAAGCCGAGAAAACTTTCGGTTAATCAAGGCGTCGTTAATAGTAATAAAAGGCAGGGTTTTACTTGAGGTCGTGTGTAGGTCTATAAAATAAAACGGACCGTCATGTTGTTTGAGAATATCATCTAATATTTTATATAATTCTTGTTGCTCGACCTCCTCATTGTTAAGGCTTGTTTTGTTATATAGTTGGTTTAAATTCTCTTTTATCCAAACCCTATTAAGGTCTTGATCTATATATCTTTGATTGTTTTTAAGCGCTTTTAAATTTCCTGAGATGCCATATATTATGCCTGTGACATGAGTTGGGTTGATTTTCTCAAAAACTTGTTTAAGAGCAAAAACTCCAGCCATTTCGTTGCCGTGTATCCCTCCAAAAAAAACAATTGTTGGTCCTTTTTGATGCCCTTGAATTTTACCAATTAACCTTCCCACTAAAATTGATGAGTCTAATGCTTTGCTATAAATTTTCACCATCTATTACTTAAATGTCTTTAGACGTTATTATTCCTATTAACTTATTTTGCTCAACAACAGGAAGGCTATTTATGTTGTGTTTTTTCATTAGCTTCTTAGCATCTTTTGCGCTTGAATATTGGTTAATGGTAATAATGTTTTTTTGCATAATATCTCTAATATTGTGTTTTCCGTTTTGGGTGTTATTATTATATTTCTCTATGTCTTTTGATGATAATAAACCCACAGGCTCCTTAGCTTCATTAATTACTGGCATGTGATTGAAGTTTTTCCACTTCATAATATGAATCACTAAATCAAGGCTATCGTTTTCATCTACCGAGAAAATATCCGAGCTCATGATGTGTTTAACTAATTTTTGGTGAGAAAACTCTGGTCTTGTTTCTTTTTTAATAACATTCCAAGTAGATATTGGGTATTCTTTTTGTTGCTTAGCATACATCTTGGAGGTTAGTATTTGAATAGCTTCAAACCTTTTTTTGGTTTTTAAAAGATTTCTATAACTCTTGGTGGTCCATTGTGATCCATTGTTTGTGTCAACTCTATTTTTTATGATATTTAAATAATATTCTGTGTCTTTTGGCGAAACATTCATTCTATATAATCCCTTATAAGCCATTGGTAATAACTCTTCCAAAATTAGTTCATGGCTTGGTTTTATGGCTCCATTCCAGTGGAATTGCGCATTCATACCATATCTAGCGGCATTAAAAAAATTACTTTTAACGTCTTTAAAGTTCATTTTTTCGTGAATATTGTCGTACATTTTTGGTTTTCCCATCATTACTCCTACCCAAAATGCCAAATTAGCTATTTCATCAAGCATTGTTGGCCCTGAAGGAATATATCTATTTTCAATTCTAAGGTGTGGTTTGCCTCCTCCCACACCATAGCATGGCCTGTTCCAGCGATACACAGTACCATTATGAAGGCTTAGGGCTTTTAACCCTGGTATCTCTCCGTTTTCGATCATTTCAACACTATCCTTGGTAAACTCAGTGGTTACCAAGCTTCTAAACCTAGAAACATTGTCTCTAAAAATATCGGCCACACTTCCTGTAGACCAATTATCACCAAAACTCACCCTAGATTGTTTTTCGTTTAATAAAAATGAATTTGCCCTAGTGTCCACGCTTTGTGTAAATAACGCTATTCTGGTTTCGCTCCAAAGTTCTTTTCCAAACAAAAGTGGAGAATTTGTGCAAACGCTTAAAATAGGTCCTGAAACAGCTTGTGCCCAATTATAGGTGTCTATAAATTTGTCTGGATCTACCTGCAGATGCATTTGAAAACTTGTGTTACAACCTTCGAGCATAACGGTGTCGTGAAGTAAATTTACCTCGTCTATGCCTTTAATATGAATATTAAAATCTTGTTTTCTTGACTCTTTTATTGCTTCGTTTAAGACAAAATAACGATTTATTGGAGTCATGTTTTGAATACCTATATGTTTGAGTGTAATTGTAGGTAATATTCCTGTTAATAAAACCTTTGTCTGTCTCTTGTTTGTAACTACTTCAGCCTTTTTAAGCAATTCTGATAGTTGGTTATGTAGGCTTGAAAAACAATCGTTTTTTAATTCAATAGGATCTAGGTTTATTTCTAAATTATAATTTCCTATTTCGGTAGTGAAATGTTTGTCGTTAATATCGTTTAAAATTTCTACAGAATTATTACTCGGCAAAAACTCTTTATCGACCAAACAAAATTCCTGTTCCGCACCTATTCTAATAGGCGATTTCTCGATTAAATTGCTGTTAATCATAAAATCGAGTGCCTCAATATCTTTAAGTAAATGAAAAATGTAATTGGCTTTATCTTCTTTACTTGTAAGTTTTGTAACTTTTAGTTCTCCCATAATTTTAGAAATTTAAGCTGTGTTAAATTACTATTACCTGGCTTTTTAAAACATGATTTTTATCATACACATAAACAAGTGTTGTATCTTGCGGCTTGTTAAAGTTTAATAATGGGTGTTTCTTATTCTAGAAAAGATAAGCTGAAGAGCAAAAAACTTATTGAGAAAATGTTTATGGAAGGACGTTCTGTTTCTGCTTTTCCCTTGCGTTTAGTGTATCTAAAAACAGTTTTTACTGATGGTGTTGCTATAAAAACTGGTGTTTCGGTAAGTAAGCGTCATTTTAAAAGTGCTGTTGATAGAAACAAGATTAAGCGATTAATGAGAGAGGTTTATAGATTAAATAAACCAATATATTTTAACAACTTTTCAACACAATGTGCGTTTATGATTTTGTACATTGGGAGTGAAAAACCTACCTTAAAGCAAATTGAAACTAAAATGAAGCTTTTATTTAAAAAGTTTCATGACGATGTCAATAAGAATTAAAAATTATTGTTATGAAAAACTTTTTGAAAAAGAAATTCTTAATTCCTTTATTCGCTATCGGTCTTTTTTTAACTGGAACCGCTTTTCAAAGTGACTTTTTTGAAATTGCCAAGCAAATAGAAATTTTTACCACCATGTTTAAGGAAGTTAACATGAATTATGTTGACGAAACCAATCCAGGAGATTTAATGGATACAGCAATAAAAAGCATGTTAAAAGATCTCGATCCTTACACTGTTTTTTATAACGAACAAGATGTTGAAGCATCTCGTATAAACAATACAGGAGATTATACAGGAATTGGTGCTAGTGTAAAAACCTTAAAAGATAAATTGGTAATTATCGAGCCTTATAAAGATTATCCAGCTGATAAAGTGGGCTTGAAGGCAGGAGATGAGATTATTAAAGTTGAAGGTATTACCATTGCGTCTTTTAAAGAAAATGCTGGAGATTTACTTCGAGGCGCGCCTGGATCTAAAGTTAATGTTACTTATTTACGACAAGGAAAAACAAATACTGCAACAATTACACGTCAAGAAGTTGAAGTGGGTGCTGTGCCACTATATGATATGGTTAATGAAAATACAGGCTATATTGCTTTGTCTAAATTTACACGAACAGCATCAAGAGAAACCAGAAACGCACTTAAGGAACTTAAAGCCGAAGGTGCTAAATCTATAATATTGGATTTAAGAGGTAATCCTGGTGGTTTACTGTTAGAGGCGGTTAATATTGTTAATTTATTTATTGAAAAGGGGCAGCTTGTTGTTACAACAAAATCTAAGGTTGAGAAATACAACAAAACCTATTATACTCAAAATCAACCCATCGATACCGAAATACCTTTGGTGGTTTTAATAGATCAAGGTAGTGCCTCGGCAAGCGAAATTGTTTCAGGTTCGTTACAGGATCTTGATAGGGCTGTTATTGTTGGTGTGCGAAGCTTTGGCAAGGGGTTGGTGCAAAGGCCCAAACCTCTTACTTATGGAACGCAAATAAAAGTGACTATTTCAAGATACTATACGCCTTCTGGTCGCTGTATTCAGGCTTTGGATTATTGGAATAGAGACAAAGAGGGGAATGCTGTTCGTGTAAAACAAGATAACTTTAACGAGTTTAAAACCAAAAATGGTCGTTCTGTTTTTGATGGTGGTGGCATAGAGCCAGACATTGTAATGGCTGAATCTAAACTTTCAACAATTACTAAAGCAATAGAAAAAGGCGATTATATTTTCAACTTCGCAACAGATTATTATTACAATAATTCTGTTGATGATTTAATGAAGTTTAAACTAACCGATTCCGACTTTAAAAACTTCAAAAATTATTTAAAATCCAACAATTTCGATTTCAAAACCAAAACCGAAGATCAACTTAACGAATTAATGGCGATTGCAAAAAGCGAGGAAATAGATAAAACGCTTCAAAATGACTATTCTAAGCTTGTTTCAACACTAAAATCGTACAAAACTCAAGCGGTTGACGAAAATAAAAGCCAATTAACCTCATTATTGGAAACTGAAATCATAAAACGTTATTTTTACAGAGAAGGGCTTCATGAATATTATTTAGCCCATAATAATGAAATTAAAAGAGCCGTTGAAGTTTTAAGCAACTCGAATAAATATAGAAGTTTTCTAAATTAGCTTTTGTGATATTTGGGTTTAAATTTAAACCATTAGAATTTTTAGTTTATGATTAATAAAATTCTATACATATTTTTATTGTTTGGAAATTTTTTGTTTTCTCAAACCGAGCTAAAACATGAAGTTTACTTTGACACAGATGAATATGAAGTCTCTGAAATTGAAGATAATAGACTCCTTCTTTTTATTAGGGATATTCAAAATCAAGATATTGCCAAAATTTCTATTTATGGTTTTTGCGACGATATTGGTAGTGACTCCTATAATCTTCAATTGTCACAACAAAGAGCCAATGCTATAAAATCTATTTTTTCTGAACACGAAATTGATAACACTCTTATAAGCAATGTAGATGGAAAAGGTGAGGTGCTTTTAAAAACTGTTAATACAGTAGATGCCGATGTTATTAGAGGATTAAATCGTAAAGTTGAAATTATAGCCTATGTATATATTCCTCCTCGTCCAGAGGTCATTAAGGAAGAGGAAACCATGGAAACCACTTTAAAAGGAGACTTAAAAGTGGGTGACAAAGTTGTGTTGGATAATATATTGTTTAAAACAGGGTATAGCGATGTACTACCTGAATCTATGGAAACTCTTGAGAAAATTGCCGTATTGCTTAATGAACGAAGCAATGTTTATTTTACTATTCAAGGGCATGTGTGTTGTACAAAAAGAACGATGGATGCAGTAGATAGAAAAACAAAAAAACGTAATTTATCGGAAGCTAGAGCTAGATATATTTACTACTATTTATCAAGAAAAGGCGTTAGTAAAAAACGAATGCGTTATGAAGGCATGCGACGGAAATATCCGTTAGGTGGCGACCCAAAATACGATAGGCGTGTAGAAATTTTAGTTACTAAAATAGTTAATACTAAAGATAAGTAATTAAGGTAGTTTTATCATAGCAACATGTGGTATGCCATCTTCAAGGTACTCCTCTCCTTTTTCTTTAAACCCTAGATTGTTATAGAACTGCTTTAAATAAGTTTGTGCCGACAGTTTTATTTTTGTTTCGTTAAAATAGTCTTTAACTGCTTTTATAGAAGCCTCCATAATATCATAACCATATTTATGTTGGCGTTCTTCTTTACTCACCACCACTCTACCTATACTGGCTTCTGTAAAATAATCTCCTGGCTTAAACACTCTTGTATAAGCTACTATTTTATTATCTTTTTCACCAATTATATGAAGTGCTTTTTCGTCTTTTCCGTCTAGGTCTTGATACACACAGTCTTGCTCAACCACAAATACTTCACTACGTAATTGGAGTAAATTATACAGCTCTTTAGTAGTAAGATCTTTAAAGGTTTTTGTTTCTATATTTAACATATCTCTTTGTCACATCGAGCGTAGTCGAAGTATTTTTTTTTTAATATCTATGAGATTCCTGCTTTTAAAGGAATTGCTAATCCTGCACTATCACGTCTTTTTCCCCACACTTACCATACTCTGGTTGAATATTAATATGATTTATTTTAAATTTGTGATACAATACTTTTTCTACTTCTTTAAGAATTTCATCAAACTCCGACAACGTAATATCTTTATTAAAATCTATATGCGCTTCTAAATGCGTTTCAGTTTCATTTAATTGCCAAACATGTACATGATGTACATTCTTAATAGAATTTAATTGCTGTAATTGGTCTATAATGTTTTTAATGTGAATATTATCTGGTGTAAACAACATAAGTACTTTATATGAGTTTTTTAAAAGATCATAGCCCACAAAAATTAAATATACAGCAATCATTAATGTTAATAAGCTGTCCACCCAATATACTTCATAAAATTTCATCACTAATCCACCAATTAACACAGCAACACTTGCTAACATGTCTGTAAACAAATGTAAATAGGCACTTTTTAAATTCATGTTAATCGCTGAGTCTTTTTTAAGAAGAAGTACACTTAAACCGTTAGCTATAATACCTAATAGCGACAACCAAATAACTAAACTTGATTCTATTTCATGAGGATTTTGAAAACGCTTAATAGCTTCAATAATTAAAAAAACAGCTATCACTACCAAAGTAGCTGCATTCACAAAAGCGGCAAGAATTTCGATGCGCTTATAGCCAAATGTTTTTTGTAGTGAAGCATGCTTTTTCGAAAGCTTTGATGCTATATAGCTAATAAATAATGATATAACATCCGATAAATTATGAAGCGCATCACTTAAAAGTGATAAACTTCCAGAAATTA
>Ga0316208_1002305_pt1 | contig 15767 bp, 11 predicted proteins | sample 3monopyrite_MG_FD_204944 | JGI IMG/M metagenome (GOLD analysis project Ga0316208, IMG submission 204944) | Microbial mat bacterial communities from mineral coupon in-situ incubated in ocean water Damariscotta River, Maine, United States -... | ecosystem: Environmental > Aquatic > Marine >...
AGGTGACAACGTTTCAGTAACGGTTGCCTTGATCGCGCCGATTGCGATGGAAGACGGTTTACGCTTTGCGATACGAGAAGGTGGCCGTACTGTGGGCGCCGGTGTTGTCGCTAAAATTTTAGAGTAATATTTATTGAGGTGTGAGAGTGAGGTGTGAAGGGATTCCTTTATGTCTTGTTTGTAACGCTTCGTGAGTTTTAGGCCAGTAGCTCAATTGGCAGAGCGGCGGTCTCCAAAACCGCAGGTTGGGGGTTCGATTCCCTCCTGGCCTGCCATATTCAGGCAGGCGCTAAGCTGTCCTGTTGACCAGAGTGGGTTGTAGATATTTAGATGGCGGATAAGTTAAAGTTTTTGATGGCTATCGCGGTGATCGCGGCGGCAATCAGTGGTTACTATTATTACGCTGATGAGTCCATGTTGTTACGTGTTCTGGCAATTTTGGCAGCGCTTGCTGTGTCGGTTGCCATTATGATGCAAACAGCGACGGGGCGAGATGCCTGGGCTTTTATTGGTGGCGCCAGAAACGAAGTGCGAAAGGTTGTTTGGCCGACGCGTAAGGAAACGGTTCAGACAACGTTGATTGTGATGGCTATGGTATTTGTTGTCGCCGTTATTCTATGGGGGTTTGACATGTTTCTAACGTGGGCAGTCAAACTGCTGACTGGTCAGGGAGGCTGATTTTTCATGGCAAAGCGTTGGTATGTTGTGCATGTGTTTTCTGGGTTTGAGCAGCAAGCAATACGTTCTCTAAAGGAGCGTATCAGCTTTAGCGGCCTTGAGGATAAGTTTGGCGAAATACTTGTTCCAACTGAAGAAGTTGTTGAAATGCGCGCTGGGCAAAAGCGTAAAAGTGATCGCAAATTTTTCCCGGGTTATGTCCTGATTCAGATGGAGATGGATGATGAGACCTGGCACTTTGTAAAAGATGTGCCAAAGGTGATGGGCTTTATTGGTGGTACGAGTGATCGTCCTGCACCGATTACTGAGCGTGAAGTTGATCGCATTATGGATCGCATTCAGGAAGGTGTTGAAAAACCACGTCCTAAAGTGCTTTTTGAGCCGGGTGAAGTGGTGCGTGTAATTGATGGGCCGTTTGCTGATTTTAATGGTGTTGTCGAAGAAGTGAATTACGAAAAAGACCGTTTGCATGTGGCGGTGACTATATTTGGTCGTTCCACGCCCGTTGAATTAGGGTTTGCTCAGGTCGAAAAGGGCTGATTATTTAGGATTGTGGATTCGTCTAAAAGCGAATCTTTTATTGTTTTTATAACGGGGAGCCGCGAGGCGTTCGCACCCGGGAGAAAGTATCATGGCAAAGAAAGTAGAAGCTTATATCAAGCTTCAGGTGGGCGCCGGTAAGGCGAACCCAAGTCCTCCTGTCGGCCCAGCGTTGGGTCAGCACGGGGTGAATATCATGGAGTTCTGTAAGGCGTTTAACGCACAGACTCAAGGTTTGGAGCAGGGTATTCCTGTGCCTGTCGTGATTACGGTATACAGTGATCGCAGCTTTACCTTTATTATGAAAACGCCGCCGGCTGCAGTGTTACTGAAAAAGGCTGCGGGTTTAAAGAAAGGCAGTGGCACGCCACACACTGATAAGGTGGGTAAGGTAAACCGAGCTCAACTGGAAGAAATTGCAACCACAAAAATGCCTGATCTAACTGCTGCTGATATGGATGCAGCTGTTCGTACGATTGCGGGTAGCGCTCGCAGTATGGGTATTGAGACGGAAGGGGTGGTGTAATCGTGGCTAAATTAAGCAAACGAACAAAGATGATTCGTGAAAAAGTTGACAGCGAAAAGCACTACGGTATTGATGATGCTTTGGCGCTGTTAAAAGAGATTGCGACTGCGAAGTTCGACGAGTCGGTTGATGTCAGTGTTAATCTTGGTGTGGATCCGCGTAAATCTGATCAGGTTGTTCGTGGTTCAACGGTCATGCCAAATGGAACGGGTAAAACCGTGCGTGTTGCAGTTTTTGCGCAGGGTGATAATGCCGATGCAGCAAAGAATGCCGGCGCAGATATCGTTGGTTTTGAAGATCTTGCTGCAACTATTAAAGCAGGTACCATGGACTTTGATATCGTTATTGCAACACCTGATGCGATGCGTATCGTTGGTCAGTTGGGTCAGATTCTCGGTCCACGAGGTTTGATGCCTAACCCTAAGGTGGGGACAGTAACGCCGGATGTTGTTACAGCGATTAATAATGCTAAGGCGGGTCAGGTCCAATATCGTACTGACAAGAACGGAATTATTCATTGCACCGTTGGTCGTGTCAGTTTTGATGTTAAAGCGTTACGTGAAAACCTTGAAATGCTGCTGGCGGCTTTAAATAAAGGCAAGCCAAGTGCTGCGAAGGGTATTTACCTGAAGAAGATTTCATTGTCGAGCACAATGGGGCCGGGGCTGCTTGTTGATCAGGCAACCCTGGGCTAGTAAATAAAGGCAGCTTCGATTGGCTCCGTTTTTGGAGTTGATAGAAATGCTGTCACTGCTGGGTTAGATTGCCCGGCAAAAAAGACTTTGGAAGCCTGTTATCATTTTTAAAATGGTAATGGGAACGTCAAAGACCGTAGGTGTGTTGCTGGTTATCCAGGAATGCTTAATCGGGTGTTTTGTTTTGATGAGAGACGCTTAGCCTACGCAGACGGTGATCCTGATCCAGATATTTCTGATGACGGGTGCCGTGTTGGACGGGGTGAAAACCCTATAAAGTGGTGAGTCGTTTTGATTTTTGTGCAGTGTGTGCAAACGGGAAACGACAAACACAGGAGATAGGCATTTGTTAACTCTCGAAGAGAAAAAAGCAATTGTTGCTGATGTTGCGAGCCGTGCCGAAGTGGCGCAGTCCGCGGTTGCAGCTGAGTATAACGGTTTGTCTGTAGATCAGATGACCCAGCTGCGAGCTAACGCTCGTGAAGCAGGCGTCTATTTGCGGGTGGTCAAGAATACGCTGGCTAAGCGTGCTGTCGAAGGGACAGAGTTTGCCTGTATTCAAGACTCACTGGCAGGTCCGTTGGTTTTGGCATTTTCTGGCGAGGAGCCAGCAGCGGCTGCCAGAGTAATTAATGATTTTGCTAAGGATAATGAACGCCTGGCGGTCAAAATTGTTGCTCTGCGTGGGAAGTTGTTGAATCCTGGGGACCTCAAAATGTTGGCAACCATGCCAACTAAGGATGAGGCAATTAGTCAGTTAATGTCTGTTATGAAGGCGCCGGTTGAGCAGCTGGCACGTACCCTTGCTGAGCCAAACAATAAGTTGGCCAGGACAATGGCTGCGCTTCGTGACCAGAAAAGTGCTGCATAAGTAACGTTTAATTTAATTATTAATATTTTTTAAGGAGTATAAATCATGGCGGTTTCTACTGATGAAATCCTGGAAACAATCTCTAACATGACTGTTGTTGAGGTCGTTGATCTGATCTCTGCTATGGAAGAGAAGTTTGGTGTTTCTGCGGCAGCAGCTGTTGCTGCTGCACCGGCTGCTGGTGGTGCTGAAGGTGGCGCTGCAGCGGCAGAGCAGACTGAGTTTGACGTTGTTCTGACATCTGTTGGTGAGAATAAAGTTAAGGTCATTAAGGCTGTTCGCGGTATTACAGGTCTTGGCTTGAAAGAAGCTAAGGATCTGGTTGAAGGTGCGCCGACACCTGTGAAAGAAGGTCTTGGAAAAGACGAAGCTGAAGAAATGAAGAAGCAGCTTGAAGAAGTTGGTGCTGCAGTCGAGGTCAAATAAGAACTCGTTGAGCATTGAGCTGTAGAGATAATGTCGCAGAATGGGCTGGCACCACGGGTGCCGGCCTGTTCTTGTTGGCGTTTCTGGGACAGCAAAAAACAGGTTAGGCCGCAAAGGCGGATAGAGCGAATTTAATTAGTGCTGAGGATACCCGATGGCATATTCTTTTACTGAAAAAAAATGCATTCGAAAGGATTTTGGCAAGCAACCTAGTGTGTTGCAGGTGCCATTTCTGTTAGCAACACAGTTGGAGTCTTACCGCTCCCTGTTGCAAAAAGATGCTACGCCTGACAACAGGGACAATAGTGGTCTGGAGTCAGCTTTTAGTTCGGTGTTTCCGATTAGTAGTTATTCGGGTAACGCAGCGCTAGAGTACGTCAGCTACCGGCTGGGTACACCGACATTTGACGTCAAGGAGTGTCAGCTTCGTGGCGTGACATATTCTGCACCACTTCGTGTGACAGTGCGCCTGGTCATTTATGACAAGGATGCGCCCGCGAAAGCGAAGACTAAGGTCGTCAAGGATATTAAGGAACAGGAAGTCTATATGGGAGAAATCCCGTTGATGACCGATACCGGTACCTTTGTTATTAATGGTACTGAGCGTGTTGTTGTGTCGCAGTTACATCGTTCTCCCGGTGTGTTTTTTGATCACGATCGAGGCAAAACGCACTCATCAGGCAAGATACTTTATTTTGCTCGCGTAATTCCTTACCGAGGTTCATGGTTGGACTTCGAAATGGATCCATCTGATTGCGTATTCGTACGAATTGATAGACGTCGCAAATTACCAATTACTATTTTATTGCGTGCGCTGGGTTACTCCAATGAGCAGATTCTTGATCAATTTTTCAATACTGATACCGTTAAAATTTCAGGCGAAAAATATAACCTTGAGTTGATTCCAGAGCGTTTACGTGGTGAAACATTGACCTTTGACATCAAGCCAGCTCGTGGCAAGGTGATTGTCGAAGCAGGTCGACGTGTTACTGCGCGTCACATTCGTGAAATGGGTAAAGCGGGTCTTGAAGCCATTTCAGTTCCAGCAGAATTTCTTTTTGAGAAAGTAATCTCTCACGACATCATTGACCAGGAAACGGGTGAAGTGATTGTTGAAGCCAATGCTGTAATTAGCGAAGAGCTGCTTGAGAAAATTGGCACGGCCGGTGTTAAAGAAATCAAAATTCTTTATACCAATGAGCTTGATTGCGGACCTTATATTTCAGATACCCTGCGCATTGATCAGACACGTACTGAGCTTGAGGCGTTGGTGGAAATTTATCGCATGATGCGTCCGGGCGAGCCGCCTACCAAGGATGCTGCTGAAGCGCTATTTAACAACCTGTTCTTTAATCCAGATCGTTATGACCTGTCGGCTGTTGGCCGTATGAAGTTCAATCGCCGTGTTGGACATGAAGAGATTACAGGTGCAGGAACATTATCGAACGACGATATTTTGGTTGCGATCAAAACGTTGATTGATATTAAAAATGGTAACGGGGTCGTTGATGATATCGATCATCTCGGTAACCGCCGTATCCGTTGTGTTGGTGAAATGGTTGAGAATCAGTTCCGCGTCGGTTTGGTACGTGTAGAACGTGCTGTACGCGAACGTCTTGCTTTGGCTGAGTCTGAAGGTTTGATGCCGCAGGATATGATTAATGCCAAGCCGGTTTCTGCGGTGATTAAGGAATTTTTTGGTTCCAGCCAGTTATCGCAGTTTATGGATCAAAATAATCCGCTTTCAGAAATCACTCATAAACGTCGTGTTTCGGCGCTCGGCCCAGGTGGTTTGACACGTGAGCGTGCAGGTTTTGAAGTACGTGACGTACATCCTACTCACTATGGTCGTGTCTGCCCGATTGAAACGCCTGAAGGTCCAAACATTGGTTTAATCAATTCTTTGGCGGTTTATGCGCGCACTAATGAATACGGGTTTCTTGAAACACCGTATCGTAAGGTGATTGATAGTCGCGTTACCGATGAGATTGACTATCTTTCTGCGATTGAAGAAGGCGCGTATGTGATTGCGCAGGCCAGCGCTACCTTAGATAAAAAAGGTAAGCTGACCGATGATATGGTGACTTGTCGCCATCAAAATGAATTTACTGTATCTGCGCCTGAACGCATCCAGTATATGGATGTTTCACCCAAGCAAACTGTTTCCGTTGCTGCATCACTGATTCCGTTTCTTGAGCACGATGATGCTAACCGTGCGTTGATGGGTTCGAATATGCAACGCCAGGCGGTGCCTACACTACGTGCTGAGAAGCCTTTGGTAGGAACAGGCATGGAGCATACTGTGGCGGTGGATTCTGGTGTGGCAGTGACAGCCAGTCGTGGTGGCGTTGTTGATTCCGTTGATGCAGGGCGTATTGTCGTGCGTGTTAATGATGAAGAAACAGCTACGGGCGAGCCGGGTGTTGATATCTACAATCTGACTAAATACACGCGTTCAAATCAGAATACGTGTATTAATCAGAAGCCACTGGTTAGTCCGGGCGATGTGATAGCGCGTGGCGATGTGTTGGCGGATGGTTCATCTACAGATATGGGTGACCTGGCGCTGGGCCAGAACATGCTGGTCGCCTTCATGCCGTGGAATGGTTACAACTTTGAGGATTCCATTCTCATTTCCGAGAAGGTTGTTAAGGAAGATCGCTTTACCTCTATTCACATTGAAGAAATCACCTGCGTTGCTCGTGACACCAAATTGGGGTCTGAGGAAATTACCTGTGATATTCCAAATGTAGGGGAAGGTGCGTTATCCAAGCTCGATGAGTCGGGTATTGTTTATATCGGTGCTGAAGTTAAGGCGGGTGATATTCTCATTGGTAAGGTGACGCCGAAGAGCGAAACTCAACTGACGCCGGAAGAAAAACTCCTGCGTGCGATTTTTGGTGACAAAGCGTCTGACGTAAAAGATACCTCTTCACGTGTTAAGTCAGGTATGACTGGAACCGTGATTGATGTACGTGTTTTTACTCGTGATGGCGTTGAAAAAGATCAGCGTGCATTGGCGATTGAGACGGCAGAAATTGATCACGTCAAGAAGGATTTAAAAGACGAATATCGAATTCTTGAGATTGATATTTATCAGCGTCTTGAAAAACTGCTGACAGGTAAGGTCGCTGACGGTGGCCCGGATGGTTTGAAGGCCGGTGCGAAAATTACAAAAGCCTATCTTAACGAGCTGTCTCAGGATAAGTGGTTTGAGGTTCGTTTGAAAAATGATGCGGCGAATGCAGAGCTCGAACAGCTTAATGTTCAGCGTCAGCAAATTCGTACCAGCTATGATGAAAAGCTTGAAGAGAAGCGTAATAAGCTCATAGCAGGCGATGATTTGGCGCCGGGTATCCTTAAGATGGTTAAGGTGTACCTTGCCGTTAAACGCCGTGTTCAACCGGGTGACAAGATGGCGGGTCGTCACGGTAACAAGGGTGTTATTTCAATGATCGTGCCGGAAGAGGACATGCCTCACACTGCCGATGGCCGACCTGTTGATATCGTGCTGAACCCATTGGGTGTTCCTTCACGTATGAACGTCGGACAGGTGTTGGAAGCACATCTTGGTTGGGCGGCGAAAGGTGTTGGCCAGAAAATCGGTGAAATGCTGGAAGCTCAAAAGAAGGTGGTTGAGATTCGTAAGTTCCTGGCTAAGATTTATAACACCAGTGGTAACAAAGAAGATCTTGATTCGTTGACAGACGAAGAAATCCTCACGTTGGCGGGTAATCTTACACGTGGTGTGCCTATGGCAACGCCGGTTTTTGATGGTGCTGATGAGAGTGAAATCAAGCATATGTTGTCGCTGGCAGGGTTACCGGAAACGGGGCAAGCAACACTGTACAACGGCCGCACAGGTGATCGTTTTGATCGTCAGGTAACGGTGGGTTACATGTATATGCTGAAGCTGAACCATCTGGTTGATGACAAGATGCACGCACGTTCGACTGGGCCATACAGTCTTGTTACTCAGCAACCGCTGGGTGGTAAAGCGCAGTTTGGTGGGCAGCGTTTTGGTGAGATGGAAGTCTGGGCATTGGAAGCTTATGGGGCAGCCTATACGCTTCAGGAAATGCTGACGGTTAAGTCAGATGATGTTCAGGGGCGTACCAAGATGTACAAGAATATTGTCGATGGTGATCATCGTATGGACCCGGGTATGCCGGAATCATTTAATGTACTGGTCAAAGAGATCAGGGCGCTGGGTATTGATATTGAGCTGGACTAATAGAGCTGGCCGACGTATTACGAACTCAACTCTAAAAGGGTAGGAGAAACGGTTTGAAAGACTTACTTAACTTGCTAAAGCCTCAGGGGCATGACGATGAATTTAATACGATTCGCATTGGACTGGCATCGCCAGCCAAGATTCGTTCCTGGTCATACGGTGAGGTAAAAAAACCGGAAACGATTAATTACCGGACCTTTAAGCCGGAACGTGACGGCCTGTTTTGTGCGAAGATTTTTGGTCCTGTGAAGGACTATGAGTGTCTTTGTGGTAAATATAAACGCCTTAAACACCGCGGTGTGATTTGTGAAAAGTGCGGTGTTGAAGTAACGGTGACGCGGGTACGTCGTGAGCGTATGGCTCATATTGACCTGGCCAGTCCGGTAGCTCACATCTGGTTCCTTAAATCATTGCCGTCACGTTTGGGTTTGCTGCTTGATATGACGCTGCGTGATATTGAACGCGTTCTGTATTTTGAAGCGTTCTGCGTGATTGATCCGGGCATGACCCAGCTTGAGCGCGGTCAGTTGCTGACGGATGAAGCGTATCTGGATTCTATTGAAGAATTTGGCGATGAGTTTGATGCGCGCATGGGTGCAGAAGCTATTCAGATGCTGTTGGGAGGGCTTGACCTGAAGAAGGAAGTGGTCACTATCCGTGAGGAGATTGCTGCGACAGGTTCTGAAACCAAGATTAAGAAATTCAGTAAGCGCCTTAAATTGATGGAAGCATTTATTGAGTCGGGTAACCGTACTGAGTGGATGATCATGACAGTTCTTCCGGTTCTTCCTCCAGAATTGCGTCCTCTGGTACCGTTGGACGGTGGTCGTTTTGCAACCTCTGATTTGAACGATTTATATCGCCGCGTTATTAATCGTAATAACCGTTTGAAGCGTCTTCTAGATTTGAATGCGCCGGATATTATTGTCCGCAATGAAAAGCGTATGCTTCAGGAGTCTGTTGATGCATTGCTTGATAACGGCCGTCGCGGTAAAGCGATTACCGGTTCCAGCAAGCGCCCATTGAAGTCGTTGGCTGACATGATTAAGGGTAAGCAGGGTCGTTTTCGCCAAAACTTACTCGGTAAACGTGTTGATTATTCTGGACGTTCAGTGATTGTTGTTGGGCCTACATTAAAGCTGCATCAGTGTGGTCTGCCGAAGAAAATGGCGCTGGAATTATTTAAGCCTTTTATCTTCAGCAAGATCGAATTACGTGGTTTGGCTACGACAATTAAAGCCGCCAAGAAGATGGTTGAACGCGAAGGACCTGAAGTTTGGGATATTCTCGAAGAAGTGATTCGCGAGCATCCGGTGATGTTAAACCGTGCACCCACTTTGCATCGTCTGGGTATTCAGGCGTTCGAACCCATTTTGATTGAAGGTAAAGCAATTCAGTTACACCCATTGGTTTGTACTGCGTTTAATGCGGATTTCGATGGCGATCAGATGGCTGTTCACGTGCCGTTATCAATTGAAGCGCAGCTTGAAGCGCGTGCATTGATGATGTCTACCAATAATATTCTTTCGCCTGCGAACGGCGAGCCTATTATTGTGCCGTCGCAGGATATCGTTCTTGGCCTTTATTATATGACTCGTGAAAGGGTTAATGTGATGGGTGAGGGGATGGTGTTCGCAGATATTAGCGAAGTGCATCGTGCCTATGAAACAAAAGCTGCGGGTCTTCACGCTAAAGTTAAAGCGCGTATTACTGAGTCATTGTTTGATGAAAACGGCGAACTGCAGAAACACACGCGCATCGTAGATACGACTGTTGGACGAGTATTGCTGTTTGATATTGTGCCTGCCGGTCTGTCTTTTGATGCCATCAATAAAACGATGAGCAAAAAGGTGATCACGAATTTAGTGAACACCTGTTATCGTGATGTTGGCCTTAAAGCGAGTGTTATTTTTGCTGATCAGTTGATGTATACCGGTTTCCGTTATGCTACATACTCTGGTGTTTCTATCGGTGTTAATGATATGAATATACCTGATGAGAAGGTAAATATTATTAATGCTGCTGAAGCTGAAGTGAAAGATATCGAGAGTCAGTACACCTCAGGTTTGGTGACAAACGGTGAGCGTTATAACAAGGTTGTTGATATTTGGTCGCATACTAACGATCAAGTTGCCAAGGCGATGATGGATAAGCTCGGCACCGAAATGGTGACCGATGCTGAAGGTAAGGAAGTTGAGCAGCCTTCATTTAACTCTATCTATGTAATGGCAGATTCGGGTGCTCGAGGTAGTGCAGCACAGATTAGGCAGCTGGCCGGAATGCGTGGCCTGATGGCTAAGCCTGATGGCTCTATTATTGAAACACCGATTACTGCAAACTTCCGTGAAGGTTTGGATGTATTGCAGTACTTTATTTCTACGCATGGTGCACGTAAAGGTTTGGCTGATACAGCACTAAAAACAGCAAATTCAGGGTATTTAACGCGCCGCTTGGTTGATGTCGCGCAAGATTTAGTTGTTAACACGGATGATTGTGGTACGAATAACGGTTTGATCGTGACGTCATTGATTGAAGGTGGTGATGTTGTTGAGGCATTGAGTGATCGTGTCCTCGGACGTATTGTCGCCGAAGACATTATGATGCCGGATAGCGAAACAGAAGTGTTTGCGCCAGCGGGTACCCTGCTTGATGAGCGTTGGGTAGAAAAGCTGGATGCTGACAGTATCGAATCAATAAAAGTACGTTCAGCAATTACTTGTGATAATCGTCATGGTATTTGTAGTGCTTGTTATGGTCGTGATTTGGCACGTGGCCATCGCGTAAATCACGGTGAAGCTGTGGGTGTTATTGCCGCGCAATCAATTGGTGAGCCGGGTACTCAGTTAACCATGCGTACTTTCCATATTGGTGGTGCGGCGTCTCGTGCGGCTGCGATTAGTAGTGTTGATTCTAAAACCAGTGGTAAGGCTCGTTTGCATAATATTAAGCTGATTCAGAACTCTAATGGTAAGAATATTGCGGTATCTCGTTCGGGTGAACTGGTTATTCAGGATGAAAATGGTCGTGAGCGTGAGCGTCATAAAATTCCTTACGGTGCAGTCATATCGATTGATGATAATGATGCTATTAAAGCGGGCGACGTGCTGGCGAACTGGGACCCACATACTCATCCTGTGATTACGGAGGTTGCGGGTCGAGTTACTTTCAGTGATTTTATTGATGGTATTACAGTCCAAAGTCAGACGGATGATGTTACAGGTCTTTCTAGTAAGGTTATTACTGATCCAAAAACACGCGGTGTTTCGGCAAAAGATCTACGCCCAATGTTGAAAATGGTCGGTCAGGATGATTCGGAGCTTTGTTTCACGGGTACTGATATTCCTGCCTCATACTTTTTGCCAGCCGGTGCCATTATTCATTTGGACGACGGCGCTGATGTAAGTGTTGGTGATGTCGTTGCGCGTATTCCTCAGGAATCGTCTAAAACACGTGATATTACCGGTGGTTTGCCGCGTGTTGCTGATTTGTTTGAGGCTAGAAAGCCTAAGGATGCAGCAGTTTTAGCGGAAATGACAGGTACTGTCGGTTTTGGTAAAGAGACTAAAGGTAAGCAGCGTTTGATTATTGTTGGCCAGGACGGCGAACGATCAGAGACGCTGATTCCTAAATGGCGCCATATCACGGTGTTTGAGGGTGAACATGTTGAGCGCGGCGAAATTGTCGCTGATGGCCCGTTCTCGCCACATGATATTTTGCGCTTGCAGGGTGTGGTAGCGTTGGCAAACTATATTGTTAACGAGGTGCAGGATGTCTACCGTTTACAGGGTGTTAAGATCAACGATAAACACATCGAGGTAATCTTGCGCCAAATGCTACGTAAGGTTGACATTACATCACCAGGTGATAGTTCGTTCCTTAAAGGAGAGCAGGCTGAGCGCTCTCGTTTGTATGAAGAGAATGAGAGGCTGGAGGCTGATGGTAAGTTGCCGGCAAAATATACGCCGATTCTTTTGGGTATCACAAAAGCATCGTTGGCTACGGAATCATTTATCTCCGCAGCGTCCTTCCAGGAAACAACGCGTGTTCTGACCGAAGCGGCTGTATGTGGCAAGGTTGATAACCTTCGTGGTCTGAAGGAGAACGTGATTGTCGGGCGTCTTGTTCCTGCTGGAACAGGTATGGCGTATCACGAAGAACGTCGTCGTAAGGAGATGATGGGCGCTGAGGTGGAAGTTGAGAAGGCACCAACCAGTATTGAGGTTGAAGAGGCATTGCGAAAGGCGCTGAATGTTTCTGAGTCCTGATTATTTTTTCTGTTAATTACTGGCGATGTTGAAACGGCGAGATATTTTAATATCTCGCCGTTTTTCAATAGGTTAGATGGATTTTTGTTTTTATGTCTGAGTTCAAATCAAGTGTTTAGCGTAGCTTTTGTTTGCTTGTGAAGGCGTTATTTTAAAATTGATCAAACAATGGCTTGACAGCAGCCCTCAGAAACCATAAAATTTTGCGGCTTCACGGGACGATAATCTGTCCTTGTAGTAAGAATGATTTTTCTAAAGCGTTCAATTGTGCTGGTCCTTCCAGACCTGCCATAGTTGGACGCTTAATGTTTATTTTGGGTGGGATTAATTAAGAATGGCAACGACGAATCAACTGGTACGTAAGCCGCGCAAGCGCAAGGCGACAAAAAGTAATGTCCCAGCTCTGGACGGGTGTCCTCAGAAACGTGGCGTTTGTACGCGTGTTTATACAACGACTCCAAAGAAGCCGAATTCTGCCTTACGTAAGGTTGCGCGTGTCCGCTTGACTAATGGTCATGAGGTTACTACTTATATAGGTGGTGAAGGTCATAACCTTCAAGAGCACTCCGTTGTTTTGATTCGTGGTGGTCGTGTAAAGGATTTACCGGGTGTTCGTTATCACACGGTACGCGGTAGTCTTGATACATCAGGTGTTGATGGTCGACGTCAGGGTCGTTCTAAGTACGGCACCAAGCGCCCTAAATCATAGCCCCAATTTACGTATTAGTACGCACAGGTAATTTAGTATGCCAAGAAGAAGAGTTGTCGCGAAGAGAGAAATTCTGCCAGATCCTAAGTATGGAGATGTCAGGTTGACGCGTTTCATCAATATAGTGATGAAGAGTGGCAAGAAATCTGTCGCTGAAAGAATTGTTTACGGTGCGCTGGATCGTGTGCTTGAAAAAGGCAAGGTTGAGGAAGCGCTGATCGCATTTAATCAGGCTTTGGATAATATCCGTCCGTTGGTTGAAGTGAAATCGCGACGTGTCGGTGGTGCAACTTATCAGGTGCCTACTGAAGTGCGTGGTGAGCGTGGTATTGCGCTGGCAATGCGCTGGTTGGTAGATGCTTCACGTAAGCGTAATGAGAAATCTATGGGTATGCGTTTGGCAGGTGAAATTTTGGATGCCTGTGAGAGTCGCGGTAGCGCTGTTAAGAAGCGTGAAGATACGCATAAGATGGCAGAAGCCAATAAGGCTTTTTCTCATTACCGTTTCTGATTAGTAGTTTAAACTTTTATTAAATAGGGTTAAGCATCGTGGCACGTAAAACACCAATTGAGCGCTATCGTAACATCGGTATCATGGCGCATATTGACGCCGGTAAAACGACTACGACTGAACGCGTACTCTATTACACAGGTGTGTCACACAAGATTGGTGAAGTCCATGATGGTGCTGCAACAATGGACTGGATGGAGCAGGAGCAGGAGCGCGGTATTACAATTACGTCCGCAGCAACCACTTGTTTCTGGAGTGGTATGGAGCAGCAGTTTGATCAGCACCGTATCAATATTATCGATACCCCCGGGCACGTAGATTTCACAATTGAAGTAGAACGTTCCCTGCGTGTTTTGGATGGCGCGGCTGCAGTTTTCTGTGCTGTTGGTGGTGTTGAGCCTCAGTCAGAGACTGTCTGGCGTCAAGCTAACAAGTACCATGTTCCACGCATGGCCTTCGTTAATAAGATGGATCGTGCGGGCGCAAATTTCTTGCGTGTTGTTGAGCAGATTAAAGAGCGTTTAGGTGGAAACCCTGTGCCAATGCAGCTTGCGATTGGTGCGGAAGAGAATTTTAAGGGTGTAGTTGACCTGGTGAAGATGAAAGCCATCTACTGGGAAGAAGAAAACATGGGGGTGGCTTTTGAAGAGAAGGACATTCCTGATGATCTGAAAGATGAGGCAGACACCTATCGTGAATTGATGGTTGAGGCTGCGGCTGAAGCTACAGATGAATTGATGGAAAAATACCTCGAAGAGGGTGACCTTTCTGTTGAAGATATAAAAACAGGTATTCGTTTGCGCACGATTAAAGCTGAGATTACTCCGGCTTTCTGCGGTACAGCGTTTAAGAATAAAGGTGTTCAGGCAATGCTTGACGCAATTGTTGAGTACATGCCGTCACCGCTTGATGTTAAAGCGATTACAGGCGTGCTGGATGACGCTGCTGAGACAGCTGCAGAAAGAAATGCTTCTGATACTGAGCCGTTTGCGGCGCTGGCATTTAAGATTGCAACCGATCCTTTTGTTGGTTCGTTGACGTTTTTCCGTGTTTATTCAGGTGTTATTAATTCGGGTGATTTTGTGTACAACCCGGTTAAAGGTAAAAAAGAGCGTATTGGTCGTATTGTTCAGATGCACGCCAATAGTCGTGAAGAAATCAGAGAGGTTTGCGCCGGAGATATTGCGGCAGCGATTGGCCTTAAAGATGTGACAACCGGTGATTCGCTGTGCGCATTGGATAACATTATTACGCTGGAGCGCATGGAATTCCCTGAGCCAGTGATTTCGGTTGCGGTTGAGCCGAAGACCAAGTCTGATCAGGAAAAAATGGGTATTGCGCTGGGTAAGCTGGCGGCTGAAGATCCTTCGTTCCGTGTTCATACCGATGAAGAGTCAGGTCAGACTATTATCTCGGGAATGGGTGAGCTGCATCTTGAAATTATTGTTGATCGTATGCGGCGTGAGTTTACCGTTGAAGCCAGTGTTGGTGCTCCGCAGGTTGCCTATCGTGAAACGATACGCAGCTCTGTTGAGCAGGAAGGTAAGTTTGTTCGTCAGTCGGGCGGTCGTGGTCAGTACGGTCATGTCTGGCTCAAAATCGAGCCTCAAGAAGCCGGTGTTGGTTATGAGTTCGTCAACGAGATTGTCGGTGGCGCTGTTCCGAGAGAATACATATCTTCTGTTGATAAGGGTATTCAAGAGCAGATGGAAAATGGCATAATGGGCGGTTTCCCGGTCGTAGATGTCAAGGTGACGCTCTTTGATGGTTCCTACCATGATGTTGACTCGAATGAAATGGCGTTTAAGATCGCCGGTTCGATGGGTTTCAAGCAGGGTTGCCTTAATGCAAAACCAGTGTTGCTTGAGCCGGTCATGAAGGTTGAAGTGGTTACTCCAGAAGATTACATGGGTGACGTGATGGGTGATCTGAACAGGCGTCGCGGTTTGGTTCAGGGCATGGAAGATTCACCGTCAGGCAAGGTGATTCGTGCTGAAGTACCGTTGGCAGAGATGTTTGGTTATGCCACCGATCTGCGTTCTGCCACACAGGGTCGTGCTGTCTACTCTATGGAGTTTGAGAAGTACAACGAAGCCCCTGCAAGTATCGCTGATACTGTGATTAAGAAAGCTTCATAAAAGTAAAGTTTGATTTAAATAATTAGCCAGACAAGAGGTATTTACAGTGTCCAAGGAAAAATTTGAGCGTACGAAACCGCATGTAAATGTAGGTACGATCGGTCACGTTGATCACGGTAAGACGACGTTAACAGCGGCGCTAACCAAGGTGTTGGCGGAAGCGCATGGCGGTGA
>Ga0316208_1002306_pt1 | contig 15760 bp, 14 predicted proteins | sample 3monopyrite_MG_FD_204944 | JGI IMG/M metagenome (GOLD analysis project Ga0316208, IMG submission 204944) | Microbial mat bacterial communities from mineral coupon in-situ incubated in ocean water Damariscotta River, Maine, United States -... | ecosystem: Environmental > Aquatic > Marine >...
GAATCTTTCCTGCTGTTTCCAGTTCTTTCAGTAATGCGGTGCCTCGAATTTTATCGTATTTGTTACTGGAGGCGATGAGCGCGAGTACCTCTTTTTTGGTGGGAGGCGTCGCGAAATCGATTTCGACATTCACCAGTTCAACACCAAGTTTCCCGGTCACTGGTTTATCGTAACTTTGCAGTGCCGTTTCCACGCCGTTGGCAAGTGCTCGTCCATGTTGGGCGGCTCGCCCCTCTTTACTACGCGGATACGGATTTTGATCACCGCCACAGCCCATCATAAACAGTGCGGTCGTGCCGGGGTGTTCTTCTTCGATAAATTTCTGAGCAAAGCCTGCGTAGTCGCCACTGAATTGATAGAAACCCATCGTCGTATTGTGACACGCATAACCGAACAGAATCGCTTTCAGTTTTTTTGTGGGAGTTGATACTTTCAAAACAGGAACCTGATGGTCAACCGGTCCTTCGGGGTAAGGATGATTGCGAACTCCCTTGGCGGTCGGCGTTCGTCGATTCATCGCGAACCCGGCGCGTCCGTAAGTGTAAGAAAGGCTGGCCGGTTCGAGATCGTTCAAGGCTTGCTCGATGATATCGATCAGTTGCTTTTCCAGATTTTGTGTATAAAGCCGCGACGTACTGAGGATCGCAGAATCAATCGTTTCTCCTTCAACACGTTCGTACCGAATTTCCGGTCCGCAATGCGTATGCGAGGCGCTAAGCAGTAACGCTGAGGCAGGCAGGTTGAACTTTTTGACAAAAGCTGCTTCAACATTCAGACGCAATGGACGTGGGATGCCGATTAAATCTGTCGTCACCATCACAAACCGCGAGCCGCTGGCATCTTCCAACGCGAGCGCCTTGGCGAACAGATCGAGTTTGACTCCTTCGGATGGTTTATTCCTGCTGGCGTAACCAGCCATCCACATCGGTTTTGTCGGCGTGATTTTAACACGCGCCACCCCCGCTTTCCAACCCGTTGAATTTTCCGCGGGGCAAATATCTACAGAAAGAGCAAAAAAAAGTAAGAACGCAGTAAAAGATTGCAACTTGATGAATTTAGACATCATAAGAATAATTCCTTGGAGATCAGATAAACTTGCAGGATGCGTCATGACGCACCTTCTGAAAACTTCCTCTATACCTTAGCCGATTCAATCATTCGAATCGCTGCCTCGGCAAGACCACAATCTGGGAATTCGGATATTGCCTGTTGATAAAACTTCAACGCCTGTTCCCCTTTTCCAATTTGAGAATAACAAAATGCGGTATTACACAAGGCCATTTCTCGGTAACTCATAGTGGAAGGTGACATCAGAAAAATGGCTCTGAATCGATCAATCCATGCGAAGCGAGTGAAAAATTCATAACTTCGCAAAAACTCTTCAATCGCTTTTTCATACTGCTGATGGCGGACCAATCGAATTCCGCGGCGATGATCACGAGGGATCAGCAAACGAACAGAGATCGAATAAGCCAGGTAGACTGCAATGCCAGCTATTGCGCCTTCGGGTGCCGAAGCCAGATACCAACCGATGGCCATTGCCATTCCAAGAACGACCAATTGCAAAAACGTTGCAAGCGTAGAAGCTTGCCGAATTACGGGGACACGACTCATTTTATACTTTCAAAATTGAATCCACCAGACATTACTCATCCAATTGCTTGCAGGCCAAGTCCCATTCTTCACTCACTCCCAATTTGTCAGCCCAGAGCTCCATATAGTTGTGCTCCAATTTTTTGCCGAGTAGCTTCATCATACCAGCGATATCGCGGAGATGCTTTTGGCTTTCACCACCTCCGGACGTAAAATAAACGAGTTTTTTCAGGATGACATCTTCAGGTGAAGCGAACCAGACCGAATACTCCCCCTCACTGGTGATGCGTTTGACTCGCGATCTTTCTGACTCCGTAAAATCGCCGGGTGTAGGGATGATTGTATCAACATTTAACCCTGATGCAGGGTGAATGGTATTGAACTGAAAATGTCCCTTGATGGCCTCTTTGACTGCCTGTTCAGAAACGTAATATTCGGGGGCAGGGAAGGTAGCAAGTAATGCTGGCACATTTCCCATCGTCAATTCAGCAACTATATCAACATCGTTGGTAAACCGCGGCTCGCCATAGGCCATGCTCGCCATCGAGCCGACAACACGGTAACAACATCAGTCGATTCAAAAAAGTTCGCTACAAACTGCATTAGCTCAGCAGGTCCCAAGTCACTTGAATTCATTTTTTACCAATCCATGACTGATCCGCTCGGCGATTTCCCCGTTAATTTGTTCCTTGCTCCAATCAGGATGTTCGGTTTGAATTGCTCCTCTCAAAATTGACCGGGCTGATTTCCACATTCGATTGGCTATATTTAATCGTTCAGCTTCCGTCTTTTCTCGCAATACGTTTGCCATCGCGTCGTCCATTACTTCCATGAAAAACGAATTCATATTTCTTACCGTTACTTTCATGGTTTAATTTTGTGGTAATTCAAAACCGGTTTATACTTTTTCGCCAGGCAGCCTTGCCAGGCAAGATTGGTAAGGTCGTCTGTTTCTACCGTACCATACTTGATGGAAAGATCATCTGTCATTTCCTGCCAGTAACTCGATTGGAATGAATTACTTTGTGCGAGCAGACGTTGTTTTAAGTTGCTTGTTTCTCCCGCATAGAGGATTTCATCTTTCTTTCCTACGATGAGGTAAATGCCGGGTTGCTCAGGGATTTCCTTCTGAATGGTTGCTTCGCGTTCTGTGGTAGTCAGCTTTGAAATCGGCATCTGTTTTCGCAGAAGTCTTTTCAGTTGAGATCCTCTGGCGTTATAAAGAATCTCTCCCTGACAGCGAGCTGTTTCTGCCTGGTCACGAATTTTCAATGCGCCCCAGCGATATTCAAAAACGGAAAAACCGGGGGTTAATTCGGCTGCGAGATCATCAAACGTTTTTGCGAGAACGGGATCACAAAAGATTTCATCCAGGCTTTCCCCTTCTTTCTGATGCAGCATTGTTTGTAATGCGATTTCGCTGGCAGCCAAAAACGGATCGCATTGTTCCCATGATAAATCGGACGGCTTGGTGATTTCGATTTCATTCAACTTCCCCTCTTTTCGTAACCGAAACAGCAGAATGTTCCAGGTGCAGGCATCTCCAGCAAGGCCGAGTTTCTTACACGATTCAATAAACGAAGCATTTAGTTCGGGATCAATCACCACGCGATCCGCTGAGTACCCTTGATGGGCGAGCCGAAACGCTTCGCCCACCCCCTGGCAAGTCAACTCCAGTTGAACTTCTGCGTACATCGCTTCTTTTTGTGCGGGGTCATTCCAGTGCGGTTTGGAGCCGCGTTTCTTTTTCTGTTTTTTGTGATCCGCCTGGCTTTCTCCTGTTTTTCGGGTACTCATCAGTGGCTCTGCGGAACCGTTAAGACGATCCCCCACATGAATGCTGGCGAGGCGTTCTTTGCCGTACTGAATGTATTCTTCGGAAATATCGAAGCCAAGATATTTTCTGCCCAGTTTTTTTGCGACCGCTAAAGTTGTCGCAGAACCGGAAAAGGGGTCAAGTACGACTTCATCTGGTGCGCTGCAACTGCGAATGATGCGACCGAGTAACTGTTCGGGCATCTGACACCCATGAAAACCGGCTCGCTCCTTAAACGTCCCTGCTACACGAGGGAAATACCAGGTATCTTCTGAGGCAGTAAAGCACGATTCAACATCTTGCGGACGAAGTACCCAGCTTTGCTGTTGATCACTGGGCGGCGATGGTTTCCCGATCGAAGCGGATGCCTCTGGCGAAACGGTTGCCTCTTGTTCTGTCTCTTGTTCGGCTTTTGTTGCAAACAGGAGTTGTTGAACCGGTCCAGAACTTTTGGCTTGCATTTCCCCTTTCATGCCGACTGGCGGAATGATCCAGGTATCGTCCGGCAGGCGTCCTTTCGGGTTGGCTCGTTTGTCGTTGTAAACAAGTTGCCGGGCGGAAGGGATGCGGTTTTCAAGTTCGTCCGCTCGGAAGGTAAAGTTCTCTGGGTCTTTGACAAAATGAAACAGATGGGCGTGTGAGCGAGTGAATTTTTGTTTGCAGTTCACGCCGAATGTGTAGTACCAGATGACCCAGCTTCTGCAATGAAAACCGATTTCCTGCGAAATGATTTTCAGCTCGGCTGCATATTCGTCTCCAATCGCGAGCCAGAACCCACCTGTTGGTTTGAGGGTATAATGAACCGCAGTAATCCACTTGCGGGACCAGTTCAAGTAATGATCAGATTCCAGTTCGTCCTGATAAACATCGTATTTGTAGCCGATGTTAAAGGGAGGATCTGCAAAAACAAGATCAACCGAACCGGCAGGCAGGTTCAGCATCCCGGAAATACATTCCTGATGCTTGATCATGTTGAATACTTGTGCCGTTTTCTCCATAATGCCCAAACCTCTCACTGTTTTCATCAGTAGCTAATTTTGATACGCAGTGTATCAGACTTTGCGCTAGCGCGCAAGGGTTCCTGCGAATTAAAAAGAGCCACAAAAGTCTCCGCACGGTGTAGCCGCAATTAAAAAAGACCTCTACTTTCAACATTTTTTTACCGCAGAGTTCGCAGAGACTCGCGGAGAACAGTATGGTGAAATAGATTGTAAATTGTAAAGAACCACGAAATTAATTCCATAATTGAAAATTGATTTGCGTATCTTGGCGTTCATTTGCGGTTTGACACCGTCAAATCAAGCAGACCTGTTGACGCAGTCGCCTTTGGCTTGCCGTTAAACGATTTGATTTTTCTTCGTGTTTTTCTTTGTGAACTTTGAGCCTTCGTGGTGAAAATTATCAGGTTCTGGGTTGTTTGGGTGAAGGAGACTCTGCAGTGAAAATTGATGCTCATCAACATTTCTGGGAATTGGATCGGTTTGATTACGACTGGCTCAACGCATGCGAATTGGAACCGATTCGGCGTGATTACGTTCCCGCAGATTTATCACCACATTTGAAAGCGTGCGGGATTGATCGATCGATCTTTGTGCAAACCAGGCACGAAGTGGAGGAAAACCGCTGGGTACTTTCATTATGTGAGGCAAATCCGTTTCTGGCAGGAATTGTCGGCTGGGTCGATCTGGCATCTGAAGAATGTGAAGAACAGTTGCTTGCATTCAAAGATCATCCAAAGTTCCTGGGAATCAGACATGTGACTCAGGACGAACCAGATGACGATTTTATCATTCGGGGCGCTGTGATTCGCGGTTTGCAGGTGTTGCAGAAGCATCGCGTTGCGTTCGATTTGTTATTCTTTGTGAAGCATTTGAAACACGCAGTCACCGTGGCAACAGCCTGTCCCGATTTGCCGTTAGTGATTGACCATCTTGCCAAGCCGCGTATTAAAGAGCAGTCTTTTGATGATTGGGAAACGAATTTTCGAGCCGCTGCAAAATGCGAAAATGTTTATTGCAAACTTTCGGGGATGGTGACTGAAGCCAGCTGGAAGAACTGGAAACCGGCTGACTTAAAACCGTATATCGATATCGCGCTCGATGCGTTTGGCCCATCCCGATTGATGTATGGTTCGGACTGGCCCGTTTGTGAATTAGCCGCTAGTTACGAGCAGGTTTACGATGCGATGAGAAAAAACATTGCTGAATTAACGAGTACGGAACAAGAACAAATCCTCGGCAAAACCGCAGCCCGGTTCTACGGAATTCCCGAAACAACTTTCGTAAGTTAGACTTTCCAGCCTGAGGCGAATGGCACTGATCTTTCAATGAATAAAACAGCGTTCACTGGTAAATCAGAGAGTAAATCTGATGGATACCACATTCATCAGGCTAGTGCCCTTTCAGGGCTTAGATTTGGGGTGTTTGTTTCCATAACCCGCTCCGTTGTCGCTCCTTAAATCTTTTGCAACCCTTCTTTTAGGATTGAAGCTGCACTAGAAAGCCTAACCTACAAATAATTGAATGAGGATCGAGTGAACGAGAATAAAACCGATCAGCAAATCGCTCCGCTTTCGCCTCGAACGAAACGGTTGAGTCGGGATGTCGTGACGAATCAAATGTTGTTCACGGCTGGGTACTGTTTGACATCCGGCGGTTTTCTCGTTTTCTTTGCAGCCGACCTTGGTGCATCGACAAGAACCACGACCTGGATTTTAACGCTGCCTGAACTGGTTGGCCTGCTCGCCATTTTTACGCCCGGTTTGTTGCATTGGGTGAAAAACAAAAAGAGTCTCTTTCTGAGTTGCTCCATTCTTTCCCGGTTTGCGTTGCTTCTGGTTCCCACGGCACTGTTACTTCCCGGTTCAGAAGGAAGATTTTCTCTTCTTATTACAGCGATTGTATTGATGGGGGGTTTTCAATCGGTCGCGTATACCGCTTATCTTTCCTGGTTGACGGACCTGGCACCGGAACAAAGTTGGGGACGGTTTTTTGCTCGCAGAAACATGGCCAAGGCGGCTGTGCTGGTACTCGTTCCTTTTGGCGGAGCAATGCTTCGAGATTGGTTTCGAAACGATATTCAAGCAGAACAATGGCGAATGACCGGCTATGTGATTGCGTTTGGTATCGGAAATTCGTTGCAGTTAATCTCGTTGATACCACTTCTGAAATGGGAAGCAAAACCAACGATTGAAAGAGTTAATCAAAACGAAACAGAATCTATTTACACAACTCAGACGAAGCAATGGTCCGTGCGATCTTTGGTTTTTATTCTGATATTCTCCTGGTGGCTTTCCTTCTTTCAGGGTTTAACGCAAACAGCATTCTTTTTGCACAGTTATCGAAATTTGCATATTTCGATGACGCACTATTACGCCCTGACTGGCTGCATGTACTTGTTGCAATTATTGTTATCCTGGTGGGCAGGAAAATATACAGACCGAAACGGCTACCGGGATTTACTCATCGCCAGCACGCTGGTCGTCAGCTTTTCGCTTCTCTTTTGGGCTGGTTCAATCAACGGAAACTGGTTCTGGCTTTGGGGAGCCTATTTGTTATGGGGAGGGTTTGGTGCGGTGAATCTTTCCTTGCAAAATCTTTTACTGAAAGTTGCACCCAGAGAAAAAAACACCTTACCCATTGCGATGCGGCGGTACGGTTCGGGATTGATCGCAGGATTAACCGGGCTGGCGGGCGGCTACTGGCTCGAACAAATGCTTGCGAATAACAAAGCCGTCCTGCTTCCCTGGGGAGAAGTCAATCCGTTTCTGTTCCTGTTTCTGCTTTCGTTCGCAGGGCGATCCCTGGCTCCATTGTGGTTATTGGGAGTGAGAGAAACGAAAGAAAAAATCGTTTAAGGGCAAGCCAAAGGCGACTGCGTAAACAGGTCTGCTTATTCGCTCAGTCTCATCGAAAAGGTTGGGGGTTAATCCAATCTGTATTACTGTTTTTTCTGTGCGAACAGCCAATCCCAATGTGCTTTTTCTTTGAAGGCTGGCTTCCAGGCGGCGTGGCCTACAGGGAATTCGGTGAGTTTGGCGTCTCCCCCCGCAGAATTAATCGCTTTCACCATGTCTCTGGAACGCTTTGGTGTCACCACTCCATCTTTGGAACCATGGAATGCCCAGACGGGAACATTTTTGAATTGCTTGGCTAACGCGGTATCGCCACCTCCACAAACGGGCATCGCGGCTGCAAACAGAGTGGGCATTCTTTGGACAATATCCCACGCACCAAAACCGCCCATCGAAAGTCCCGTCACATAAATTCGATTGGTATCGACAGGCAACTTTTTAATTGTCGATTTTAGCAATTCAATAGACAAACTCATCGGTTCGGTTGGGTGTTCAGGCATCACATGAGACGGTTTGCCCCAAGGAGTATCGACCCACTGCTTCTTCGTGGGACATTGCGGCACAATCACAATAGCCTCAATCTGATTCGCTTTCAAATAAGAATAAAGCGGTTTGAGTCCCCATTGCAGTTGGCTGAGATTATTAGTCCCCCGTTCGCCCGCTCCATGAAAAAACAGGACGAGTGGATATTTTTTATTTGGGTCTATTTCTTTGGGGATGTATTGCCGGTAAGGAATTGTTTTCCCGTTTTTTGCCTGAAATATTTTCGCTTCATAAACATCACTCGCTTGCTGTGCAAAAAGATTGCCACCCGAAAGAGTGAAAAACAAGAGAAGCAGTAAGAAAAAGTTTTTCATTGGAATCCTCTGTTAATATCGATCAAACAATAATTGTCGTACATTGAATCGAGGCAGAAAAAGTGCAACCCACCGTGTTGTGTATCTATTTCCCAACGAGGATTGATGTCATAATCCCGGCCGCAACCGAAACGTTCAGGGACTTCACTTCTGCGTGAGCTGGAATAATTGCGAGTTCGTCGCAGTTATCTATTGTCAGCCGCCTCAGCCCTTTTTGTTCGTTGCCGAGCAGCAGCATCCAGGGGCGTCTGCGGTCTATTTCCCAGATCGATTTCTCTGCATGTTCGGAAGTTCCCAAAATCCATAAGCCTGCCCGCTTGGCAAATTTCAAACTGCGATGCAAGTTGGTTTCAATCGCAAAGGGAACCGATTCCAGTCCCCCGGCTGCAATGTCGTAAACGGTGGAACTGATCGGTGCCGATTGATTTTTAGTCACCACGATGCCGCGAACACCAAAGAATGCAGCGGTACGAAAAATTGCCCCGACGTTATGTGGATCCTGTAATGTATCCAGACCAATCCACAAATTCCCTTCAGTCTCCCCCGCGTCTGACGCACTGGAAAACATTTTCTCCAGCGACAAGGGTGATTTCGGTTCTACCTTGGCAAACGCATGACCAATCCGTTCCTCTTTCTCTGCAGTTCCCCGGTACGCTCTTTTCGCCTCCTGTTTTTCTTTTTGGTCATGAATGCGAACAGGAACTTTCAGTTCTTTGGCTTGATCGGCAATTCTTCCCCACATCCCTTTGGGGGGGGAGTAAAACACAACTTCTTTTACAGCAGCAGGTCGATGCTCCAAAGCAGCCCGAACCGCATGAGGGTTTTTTAATTCCAGCAATGAATTTTCACTTTCAATAGGTAGTTGTAGGATGGTCTGCTTGCCCAGCACGACTGGTCTATTCTGACCGCCGTAACCAAAAACTATTTTTCTAAAATTTGCGAGCCGTTCGTAAGCTTTTACCCTTAGTAATACAAACTGGTCTGGGGCAGGAGCTGATTTTGTACCATTCGCTCTACCTGAGATTGGCATTGTATTGTGAGGCCCTCTCTGGTTGAATCGTTTTGAAAACGCCGGAGAGGGTTTTTTATGTCTGCCAGTTTAACAGATTCGTTGCCTCAAGGCAGCAGTTACTTTCAATTTATGCTTGATTCTTTTCTCTTTGCTACCGGGCTCTCTTTTTTGCAGAGTCTTTCCGCTATTCGTATCGAGAGTGCTTCGCGATACAGAACGGATGGTTTGAAACGCATGGCGTTTACTCGACTGCGATCATGCTTTGGTCGTTTATGAGGCAGGTGCTGCGAGATGAAAGGGGCTTTTGCCAATCGGCTGTGGTTGGTGTGGTGAGGTACTGCGTGGCTTCGGATATCACTCCTTTCACTTCTGACACCGGCGATTATTGCAGGGTCTGTGACAAACTTTTCCTTCCTGCTTTATCTCACAGGCACAATCGTTATAACCGGCATAAATCCCCAGCTTTAAGCGATGTTAACAAGTCGTTCATTACTGTTGATTATCTTGCACTTCCCGTGAAAATTGACTTTTCACCAATTGACGAAACGCCGATAAAAAGGAGGATTCTGTACAGAACAAATCACAAAGTGGGCCAGAGGTTTGCGTCCTTGTTAATCATTAATCCAGCAACGATTTTCAACACAGACTTATTCTTATGCACAAAACTGCATTGAAAACAATTCTTTCGGCGGCATTCGCCTATTGTGGAATGCTACTGGTCGCTTCAACGCCAGGATCTGAAAATGAGTGCCGGGCGGGTGATTGCAACGGCCCCGGTTATTGGATCGTGAGTACGTATTCGATGCCGCAGATGCCGGGATCGAACCCGAAATGTTTGAATTTCAAATACTATTTCAAACCGGTCTGCGGGAAAATGAGACGGGGTACTTGCTCTGAAATGCAGCAATCCTTGAACCCTTCTGCTCCGACCTGCTTTTTCATTCATGGCAGTTATGTCGGTATCGATGTCGCGATTAAAGATGCCAACAATACCTACGGCTGGATAAAAAAAGGGTCGCCGGGATGTCCGCTGAATCTTGTTTTTCTTGTTTGGCCCAGTGATGAAAATCATACGGGGATTCCCACGATTGATGTCACCCGCAGTGGAATTGTTGCCACACAAACTGGCATCTACCTGGCTCATTTGATTGATCGAATTCCTGGTCATACTCCCATTTGTCTTGTTGGTCACAGTCATGGAACGCGAACCGTTGCCGGTTGTCTGCATTATCGTGGTGGCGGACAAATTTACGGTGTTTACAAGGGGACAAAAAATAGAAGCCGTCCCATTCGAGTGGTCTTTGCCGCAGCCGCGATCAATCATGCGTGGATGAATCCGAACAACAGGTATGGCAAGGCGTTGCCCCAGATTGATTCCATGTTGAATATTTTGAATCATCGCGATTTGGCGTTAACAGCTTACCCGTTAGTGACCCCTTCTTACGGACGTGCCTTGGCGAAAACGGGAATAACACGTTTCGATAAAAGACAACTGGGAGATCAGGCCTGTAAAATTCACGAGCTGGATGCCACAGATGTAATCGGGTTTCGGCATTCCTGGCCGAATTATTACGGACGCCCGGAACTGGCGAAGTTGATTGCCCCGTTTGTCTTTTTCAGCGGAGCCCCTCCGCAAGGATCTGTGATGCAGGCAAGAAGCCGAAACAGATCTAACGGGAAATCGTACGCAAACGGCTCGCAGCGTCGATCAAATAATTCTGCAAATTCATCGGTCGAAATCGAACTGCCACAACCGACCAGTGAACAAGGCGAACCTGAAAAAGTTAGTTCGAGTTCCGAACTTCCTGCCCCGCCGGCCCATTCCGAGCAGTCTGCTACGCGATAATATCGTGGACGACTTTTCCATGCACATCGGTCAGTCGCATTTCTCTGCTGCTGTGGCGAAATGTTAAGCGTTCGTGATCGATGCCCAATAGATAAAGCATGGTCGCGTGCATATCGTGAATTTGCAGTTTATTTTCGATCGCATAATAACCGTATTGATCTGTTGCACCGTAAACGGTCCCTCCTTTAATGCCGCCGCCTGCCATCCAGACGGTAAAGCCAGACGGATTATGATCGCGTCCGTTCGTCCCCTGAGCCATCGGCGTGCGTCCAAATTCACCTGCCCAGATCACAAGAGTTTCATCGAGCAGGCCACGATTTTTCAAATCGGCAAGCAGCCCTGCGATTGGTTGGTCCACAGCGAGTGAATTCTTTTCATGTCCATCTTTCAGATTGACGTGCTGATCCCAGCGGTCTCCTTTAACCGCGGGGCAGGTTAGTTCGATAAATCGAACACCACGTTCAACCAACCTGCGGGCAACAAGGCATTGATGGGCGTAAGTTCGTGTCTGCGGAAATTTGGAAAACATCCCGTACAATTCCTGGGTGTTCTTCGATTCTTCGGAGATATCCATCAAATGAGGAATTGATGTTTGCATCCGATAAGCAAGTTCGTAATTGGAGATCGATGCTTCAATCGCATCGTGTGCCCCGGTTGATTGAATCACTTCTCGATCAAGTTTTCGAAGCAGATCCATTTTACGGTTTTGAAGTTGGACAGTTGGTTCCTGTCGTTTCAAATCAGCAACTGGTTCGCCTCCATTTTTGAAGATCGATCCCTGATAACTGGCGGGTAAAAAACCGTTGTGGAAACAGTCGATGCCGCCCGGAGGGATCAAGCCGCCATTCAAAACGATAAAGCCGGGCAGATCTCTGCATTCGGTCCCCAATCCGTACCCGGTCCACGCGCCCATGCTGGGGCGTCCCTGCAAACCAAAACCGGTGTGCAGAAAATAATTAGCGTTTGTATGTTCCGGAAAAGTCGCGGTCATCGAACGGATGATGCACATATCATCGACATGCTTTGCTGTGTGCGGAAACAGGTCGCTGACCGGAATTCCCGATTCGCCATATTGCTGAAACTTCCAGGGTGATTTCAGCACTTTGCCGATGTTATCGAATTGTGTCGCCTGAATTTTTGCTTTGATCGGCTGACCATGTTCTTTAATCAACTGTGGCTTGGGGTCGAATGTATCGACCTGAGACGGTCCGCCATCCATGTACAGAAAAATCACACTTTTTGCACGCGGCTGATGATGCGGCTTTTTGGGTGCCATCGCATCAATCACGGTTCCAGGAGAAAAACCGGCAGCAGCGTAAGCAGGGTCGTTGATTAATGATGCCAACGCGACGGCTCCAAAACCGTTGGCAGATTGTGTAAGGAATTCACGGCGGGAAGCAGAACGTGGCAAAGTATGATGAACAGACACAGCTTTTCCGTTCTATTGAAAACAAGGCAGGGGATCTTAAAAAAGAAAGCGATCTCTCAATTAACAATAGTATAGACAGAAAACGGCCTGCAATCAATCATTATTTATACGGAGCATGTTGAGCCACTTTGTTCCTTTTGTTTTTTCTTCCACGGGAGCATCGGATTGATTCGCATGCAAATCGATCCCAGAAATGATCCGGGGATCGATTCCCTGTTTGCGAAGTTCTTTTTGAATCTGTATTTTTGCCATGCTCAACTGAGTTTCTTCCCGGCTAAGTCGGGCGCGTTCCAGTGAGAGACTCACTTCGCTTAACCGAAGTTGATTTTCGAGTTGTTGTTCAAGTTGCTGAACTTTTTCAATAAGTTCCTGCGGACAACCTTGCAGTTCCTCCCAGTTTTCGGGAGATTGAATGCCAAATTGTTTTCGTGCAGCGGATAAATGATCGACTATCGTTTTGATGTAATCATCCCGCGAAATGACGGCCTGACGAAGTTCATCCTTAGTCGCCGAATCGAAATCAACAAGTTCTGGTTGGTCAGGCAGTTCACCTTGACCAGACGATGATTCTGCTTTAGGGAAATTACTCGCAGAAATTTCTTCCGGAGTTTCTTCGAGGATTGTTTCTGGAATTTCTTCGGATGAATGCAAAAAAGCGGCTTGCAGCGAACCGAGCAGGTCAGCATGAGAGGCTTCTGCATTTAGTTCAGAAATTGGTTCTGCAACGGCTTGCTCTTGAGATAACGCTACGGCTTGAACAGGTCTGCTGGCTAACTGTGTAACCAGGTCGCGCAACTCATCAAGTTGCATTTCAACACGACCAATCGAGCCGGCTACCTGGGTCGCGTCCCACTGTTCGACCAGGTACTCGACATTTTGTGCCACCGTTTCCTGTTGCTGGGCAAACTCCGCAGGAAGTGAACCACCTGCACTGCCATGAGAGACGCGAGCCCCCGTGCGTTGCAAGCGATCAAGCTGCTCGGCAGCCTGCTCAAGTTGCAACGTCAATGCCTGGACAAGCTCATTCTTGCCCTCAAGCTCACTTTTTAATGCTTTGTTATTCACCAGTCAGAAAATCCATACTAACGCATCGTCAACTCTAAAAGTTGGGATTGCATGAGATATAAGTAGCGACATCGGAGCGGGTTATAATAACAAGCCCCCAAAACCAAGCCTTGAAAAGGCACTAGCTTAAAGCTGAGTTCTCAACCAGGTCCGCAAAGCGAATCCTGCCCGCAGTTCGTCTATTCAAGCGTAGCTCACCAAGAGTAATGATGCAGAAACAGTTCATCAGAGCAGCTCGTTCTACAGATTCATTTTCAGGAATAGATCGATTTTACCGGTTTGACCGATTCCATGAATAATACTGAAAATGACGCTCGCTTGAATTACCGCAGGCAAGCACGGCATAATGAAAGTGACCAGCTATTTTGTCATTGTCATTCACACGAATCTGCTTAACAGAAAGAACATCATGAACTTCCAGGTATGCAGTAGGCAGGCTTTTATTCTACAAGCAGTCTTGAGCCTCTTTTTTATCACGACAACTCTCACGTTTGCTGCAGAGCCTCTTTCTGAATTTACCATTCAAACGATTGACTTGAACAACGACCTTGCCCGGCAAGTAATTATTGATCGCGAGAAGGGGCAATACCTGGGGCATCCCATGACATGCTTACTGGAAGATGGGAAAACAATTCTTTGCGTTTATCCGAAAGGACATGGACGCGGTCCGATCATTTACAAACGAAGTAACGATGGCGGTTTAACCTGGAGTGATCGGTTGCCAACTCCCGCCAGTTGGGCCACTTCAAAAGAAGTCCCGACGCTGCATCGCGTGATTGATGCTCAAGGAAAAAAACGAATCATCATGTGGTCGGGACTTTACCCGGCTCGTCTGGCTGTGACCGAAGATGATGGAGCAAACTGGAGCGAATTAAAAAAGGCCGGAAACTGGGGAGGGATTGTCGTGATGGGTTTTGTCGAAAAGCTTAAAACACCAGGGAAATACTTGGCAATGTTTCACGATGATGGTCGCTATTTCACCGCCAACGGTAAGAATAAAAAAGGAGCCGGCTTTACACTTTATAAAACGTTTTCAACCGATGGCGGATTGACATGGTCTTTCCCGGAAACGGTTTATCATTCGAGTGAAGTCAATCTTTGTGAACCGGGCTGCATTCGATCCCCCGATGGAAAAACACTGGCGGTTTTGTTGAGAGAAAATGCAAGAAGAAAAAACTCGCACATTATCTTTTCGGAAGATGAAGGAGCAACATGGTCAAAACCGAAACAACTCCCACTCACTTTGACAGGGGATCGACATACAGGAAAATACGCCCCAGACGGGCGTCTTTTTATTAGTTTTCGCTGTATCGCTCCCAGGCAATCTCGAAAAGTCAGAGAATATGAAACCGACTGGGTCGCCTGGGTTGGGACTTGGGATGCTCTGGTTTCAGGCAAACAGGGGGAATACTTTGTCCGCCTGAAAGATAACAAAAAGGGATACGACACCTCGTACCCTGGTGTCGAAGTTCTGCCTGATGGAACCATCGTTGCAACCACATACGGTCACTGGGAAGCAGAAGAACAACCATATATCCTCAGCGTGCGGCTCAAACTCGATGAACTGGATAAGCTGAAAAAGAAGTGATGTAGTGATGTAGCGGCGTGCCCTACGTCCTGTGTTACGCCGGTTGATTATAGCGATTTCAAATAGGCGATCAGGTCGGCGATTTCCTGGTCGGTGCAGTTTTTGAGTAGATTTTCCGGCATCAGGGATGTTTTTAGAACGCTTCGTTCTTCAATGTCGCTGGCGTTGATGCGGATAGTCTGGTGAGTGCTGTCTCGTAGCAACAGACCGTCGATTGATTCGTAAATGATGATGCCTGTATAAGTTTTTCCGGATGCGGTTGCAATCGCCGTCGCCCGGTATCGTTCAGAAACGTTACGGTGCGGATCGACAATCGCAATCATTAAATCTCGCAAGGCAAATCGATTGGAAACGCCCTGTAAATCGGGACCGATGGCGGTGCGCCCGCCATGGCATTGACTGCACTGCTGCCTTTTATAAATGCTCGCCCCGCGTGTTGCCTGCCCTTTGTCCCAATCGATACGGGTAATCATCTTTTCCCAATCGACCGGCAACGAATGAGAGACGAGTTTCGATTTCAACGCGGGGAATTGTGTCGATGCCCATCTGATCCATTGATCAGCAATCGCCTGTTTCTCTTGTTTCGATGGCTTCGCCTTGACGAGGCTTTCCGGGGGCATAGTTTCAAGCCCGGTTCCAATTTGCAGGGCTGTTTTACGGATCAGTTTGAGTGTTTCTCCCCAAATCGGATGAGCCGCCTG
>Ga0316208_1002307_pt1 | contig 15758 bp, 14 predicted proteins | sample 3monopyrite_MG_FD_204944 | JGI IMG/M metagenome (GOLD analysis project Ga0316208, IMG submission 204944) | Microbial mat bacterial communities from mineral coupon in-situ incubated in ocean water Damariscotta River, Maine, United States -... | ecosystem: Environmental > Aquatic > Marine >...
CCATTTTAATCCATGGTCTCAATCTAGGCCGAAATACTTCTGGTAAGCCATTAGCACAAATTGCTGAATGAATACACTTTTCAGCTTCCCAAACCACCGTTGTTTCTCCATTTGAATATTCTTTTATTTTACCCATAGCCTTAACTTTTTACTAAATATACGAAAAATAGATGCCTTTTAAACTTCTGTTCTTAGTGTTCATTTCTAACTTTATAATTCTTATTTTTGTTAGAAACCGAAAACTAACGCACCTTGTCCGACTATAAATTAGGTCTAGAATACGCTTTGCAACAAGACCAAAATGATGAACTAAAAGCTTACCGAAGTCAGTTTCATATTCCTAAAGACAAACAAGGGAACCAATGGATTTACATGACTGGTAATTCTCTTGGATTACAACCTAAGCAAACCAAAGCTTATGTAAATCAAGAACTTGAAGATTGGGCAAATTTTGGTGTAGAAGGTCATTTGGAAGCAAAAAATCCTTGGTTAAGGTATCATGAATTTTTAACTGAAAGTATGGCGAAATTAGTAGGTGCAAAACCTATTGAAGTGATTGTTATGAATACGCTAACAGCCAACTTGCACTTTATGATGGTATCGTTTTACAAACCTACCAAAACCCGATACAAGATACTTATTGAAAGTGATGCTTTTCCTTCTGATAAATATGCTGTTGAGTCTCAATTACGCCATCATGGATTTGATGACAAAGAAGGATTAATTCTTTGGAAACCCCGAAAAGGTGAAGATTTGTTGAATTATGAAGATTTAGAAACTATTCTCGAAGAACACGGCAATGAGATAGCACTTATTATGATTGGCGGTGTGAATTATTATACGGGTCAGTTTTTAGATTTAAAACGCATTACGGAATTAGGACATAAACATGGTTGTAACGTTGGTTTTGATTGTGCCCATGGCGCAGGAAATGTAGCATTGAACCTCCATGATTCGGGAGCAGATTTTGCCGTTTGGTGCACCTATAAATATTTAAATTCTGGCCCTGGAAGTTTAGCAGGTTGTTTCATTCATGAACGGCATGCACACTGTAAAGATTTAAACCGATTTACAGGTTGGTGGAGCCATAACAAACAAACCCGCTTTAATATGCGTGATGCCTTTGACCAACTGCCTGGAGCCGAAGGTTGGCAATTAAGCAACCCTCCCATTTTATCTATGGCTGCCATAAAAGCTTCTTTAGATATGTTTAATGAAGTTGGTATTGATAAACTAATCGTTAAATCAAAAAAACTAACCGGTTATTTTGAGTTTTTACTAAAACAATTAGGAGAAGACTCGATTAAAATTATTACGCCAATTAACCCCAACGAACGTGGTTGCCAATTATCAATACAAGTCAAAAATGCTGATAAAACGTTACATAATAAATTAACTGAAATTGGAATAATTAGCGATTGGCGCGAACCCGATGTTATTAGGTGCGCTCCTGTTCCGCTTTACAATTCTTTTGAAGATGTGTATTATTTGGTTGAAAGCCTCTCCCTAGCCCTCTCCGAAGGAGAGGGAACTTAGACGGATTCAAAACGCACAAAATAAAATAGTATATAAATAGGGATTATATTGACTTTAGTAGAAAGTCAAGTCCCAAATCAATTTAGAAAATTGAACATTGAAATGCAGAATATAAAAATCAAATCGTTAAAAATTTTTGAAGCCTTGGAAAAAATTTAGATTTGATTTTTGGTTTTCTTCCCGATTTTTATCGGGAAGAAAAATCCCTCATTTCAATATGATTTTTTGGTTCGTCCCGATTGCTATCGGGATGAACAGATAAAAAGAGGTCAAGAACTAAAATCATGAGATTCCCGCCTTCGCTGGAATAAAAAAAATGAAAGAAAAACAACAAAACATCCTTATTATTGGCGCAGGACTTTGTGGCTCGCTACTAGCATTACGATTAGGACAAAGAGGCTATAACGTTTCGGTTTACGAAATGCGTCCAGATATACGAGAAGTAGATATCAGCGCCGGTCGATCCATAAACTTAGCATTTTCAAATCGAGGTAATAAGGCCATAAAATTAGTTGGTTTAGAAGACAAAGTTAAAGCACTTTGCATACCCATGAATGGCAGAATGATTCATGATGAACATGGCAATACTTTTCAATCAAATTATAGTGGCAGAGAACATGAGTATATTAACTCTATTTCACGTGGTGAATTGAACGCCTTACTTTTAGATGAAGCTGAGAAACACAAAAACGTCAAAATTTATTTCAATAAAAAATGCAAATCGGTTGATTTTGAAAAAACTACTGCATTGTTTAAGGATTACAAAACCAAAAATGAATTTGTTGAAGATGCCGATATTATAATAGCAACAGATGGTGCCGGTTCTGCAATGCGAAAAAGTTATTATTTAGGTAAGAAATTCTTATTTAGCTTTTCGCAAGAATACTTAACTCATGGTTATAAAGAACTTAGTATTCTACCTAAAGAAAACGGGGACTATAAAACTCATAAAAACGCGCTACATATTTGGCCTCGTGGTAATTTTATGCTAATAGCCTTACCAAATTTAGATGGTAGTTTTACAGTAACACTTTTTTTAAGTTATGATGCAGGTGAATACAATTTTAATAATTTAAATACTGAAGATAGCGTATTGGAGTTCTTCCAAAAAGAATTCCCAGATGCTATGGCAATTATGCCAAATCTTTTAGATGACTTTTTCCAAAACCCTACAGCCCCGTTAGGTACAGTAAAATGTTCGCCTTGGCATTATAAAGGCAATACACTTTTAATGGGTGACGCTGCACACGCTATTGTTCCGTTTTACGGACAAGGTATGAATGCTTCTTTTGAAGATGTAGTTGAGTTTGATAAAGTTTTAGACCAAAACTTAAACAATTGGGAAGCTATCTTTAAAACTTATGAAAACACTCGTAAAAAAGACACGGATGCCATAGCAGATTTGGCTATTGATAATTTTCACGAAATGAAAGGTCATGTGAATCACGCCATCTTCCAAGAAAAGCGTAAATTGGAAATGGCTTTAGAAAAAAATTTTCCAAATGACTATTCGTCAAAATATTCATTAGTAACATTTAATGAAGATATAGGTTATAGATTAGCCATGTTAAGGGGTCGTGCACAAGATAAAGCCATTTTAAATATGCTTTCAGATAAAGAAATTGAGATAACCGGAGATTTAAAGGATATTTTAAGACAAGTAAAACAAGCAACCGAAGCTATTCTTGAAGATGACAGAATTGCTGGATTGAAATAAAAAAGCCTTCCCTAACCCTTCCAAAGGAAGGGAACTGTAGCGCTTTAAAATAAATAACAACAATTTCTTATTCGCCCGAGTAAGAATTCCTTCCCTTTGGGAAGGTTAGGATGGGCTAATAGCATGAGTGATAAAGTAACCCCAAGAGGTGCATACCCGCATACCAAACGTGTTGGCGATTTTATATTCGTATCGGGAACCAGTTCTCGAAGAGCAGACAATACCATTGCTGGTGTTGATATTATTGATAACATGGGCACGAAGCATTTGAATATAGAAGTTCAAACTAGCGAGGTTTTAAAGAATATTGAAAAGAACTTAGCTAAAGAAGGCGCTAGCTTAAAAGATGTTGTAGATGTGACATCGTTTTTAGTAAATATGAATGATTTTGCTGGTTACAATAAAGTATATGCAGAGTTTTTTGATAAGGAAACAGGACCAACACGAACCACGGTTGCCGTACATCAATTACCGCACCCGGATTTGGTGGTTGAGATTAAGGTAATGGCTTATAAAAAGTTGTAGATAAAATCATTATTTCGCTATGCTTTTTAAAACTTTTAACAAGAAAATAAAACCTTAAATCATTTTAATTAGATATAAACTTCAAATGAGTTACGAAGTGTTCCCCTCTTGGGAGGGGATCAAGGGGTGGGTATTATGATGAGAAAAATTATACCATATAATCCAGATTTAGTACCTCTTGCGAAAAAACTTCGCAACAACATGACTTTGGGAGAAATTGCCTTATGGCGTGAGATAAACAACAAAAAGCTCGGAGTGAGGTTCAGCAGGCAAATACCGATTGATAATTTTATAGTCGATTTTTACTGTAAAGACCTTCAATTGGCAATTGAAGTGGATGGCTCAATTCACTTCAATGAAGGGAAGCAGGAAAAGGACATAATTCGTCAAAGTCGGTTAGAATCTTTAGGAGTATATATTATCAGATTCAGTGATTTAGATGTAAAGAACGATCTGAGGTGGGTCTTAGAGGAAATTAAAAAAATAATTTGGAATATAAAACCCACCCCAAACCCCTCCAAGGAGGGGAAAAATTAATAGTTATGATTAAAATCCAAAACTTCATAAACGGCAAATATAAAAACCCAATCAGTATTGAATGGATAGACAACTATTGTCCTGCAAATGGCGAAGTTTATGGGCAAATACCTAACTCATCAAAAGCAGATATAGAAAAATCATATCAAAGTGCTAAAACTGCTTTTAAGCAGTGGTCTCAAACCACTTTAGAGGAACGAAGTAGAATCTTAATTAAAATTTCAGAATTATTAGAAGCTAACTTACAACACTTCGCTGAATCCGAAAGTAAAGACAATGGCAAACCAATTAGTTTAGCAAAAGCTATAGATATTCCAAGAGCTGCAAGTAATTTTAGGTTCTTTGGAAATGCTATTACACAATTTGCTAGTGAAAGTCATGAAAGCGTTGGTCAGAACGCTATAAATTACACGTTAAGACAACCTATTGGAGTTGTAGGCTGTATTTCGCCTTGGAACCTTCCACTCTATCTTTTTACTTGGAAAATTGCTCCAGCTATTGCCGCGGGAAATTGTGTGGTTGCTAAACCGAGTGAAGTTACACCGATGACGGCTTATTTACTTGGAGAAATTTGCAACGAAGCAGGTTTACCTAAAGGTGTTTTAAATATTGTTCATGGATTAGGGTCAACAACAGGACAGGCCATTGTTGAACACCCTGAAATTAAAGCGATTTCGTTTACAGGAGGCACTTCAACTGGCGCACATATAGCCAAAGTAGCTGCGCCTATGTTTAAAAAATTATCATTAGAACTCGGTGGAAAAAACCCAAATATCATTTTTGCAGATTGCGATTATGATGATATGTTAGAAACTACTGTGCGTTCATCTTTTGCAAATCAAGGCCAGATTTGTTTATGTGGAAGCAGAATTTTTGTAGAAGCTTCTATTTATGAAAAATTTAAAGCTGATTTTGTCAAGAAAGTAAAACAACTTAAAGTTGGCCATCCATCGGAAGGCTCAACAGATATTGGTGCTTTAGTTTCAAAACCACATTTAGAAAAGGTTCTAAGTTATATTGATATCGCCAAGGATGAAGGCGGAAATATACTTTGTGGCGGCAATATAGTTATTGTAAAAGGCTTTGAAAATGGATATTATTTAGAGACTACAATTATTGAAGTTGAAACTGACGAGTGCAGAGTCAATCAAGAAGAAATATTTGGCCCCGTAGTCACCATTATGCCTTTTAAAACTGAAAATGACGTTTTACGAATGGCAAACAAAGTTAAATATGGTTTGTCGGCAACATTATGGACTAACAATCTTAAACGTACTATGCGAATGAGCAATCAATTACAAGCAGGTATTGTTTGGGTAAACACTTGGATGTTACGCGATTTGCGAACACCTTTTGGCGGCGTAAAAGAATCAGGAGTTGGTCGTGAAGGTGGTTATGAAGCTTTGCGATTTTTTACAGAAGCAAAAAACGTATGTATAAAATACTAGTTCCCGCGCAGGCGGGAATCTTTTAAATTGAAACTAACTTAACAATACGGTCATGCTGAACTTGCTTCAGCATCTCTTTAATAGGAAACGAATAATGATAGAAGTTAAAAAAGACATATTCTATTCATCAGAATTCAAGGATATGGATTTAGACCTCATTTATACATTTATTAAAAACTCATATTGGGGAGAATCTAGAACCTTTGAAGAACAGAAAAAAGCATCAAAGAATACAATTAATTTTGGTTTGTTTCATAAAGGAAATCAAATTGCTTACGCGAGAGTCATGACAGACAAAGTCTTTTTTGCTTATCTTTTAGATGTTTTTGTTATTGAAGATTACCAAGGGAAAGGCTACTCAAAATTATTAATGGAGAAAATATTGAATTTTCCTGAATTTCAAAATATTGACAAGTGGATGCTGGCAACAAAAGACGCTCATGAACTTTACAAAAAATTTGATTTTGTTGCAATAAAAAGTCCTGATAAATTAATGGAGAAATTAAGCCCACGTGCTAAAATAATATACGAATAATATGGATTTAAAATTAAACAATAAAAACGCGTTAGTTTGTGGCAGCACACAAGGTATAGGAAGGGCAACAGCCATAGCATTGGCTGCTGAGGGTGTAAACGTAACGCTTGTTGCTAGAAATAGGGAAAAGCTAAAAGAGGTTTTAGCCGAATTACCACAGCACAGAAATCACAGTTATATAGTCGCAGATTTTTCTAACCCGCGAGAATTGCAGGAGCAATTGATTAAATTTATTGAAAAAGAACATGGATTTCATATTGTGATAAACAACACTGGAGGACCAAGAAGCGGAGGGATTTTAACGGCTAGTTTAGAAGCTTTTGAAAATGCTTTTACTATGCATTTAAAATGTAATCACCTTATAGCGCAAGCTACAATTCCGTTTATGAAAGAAGCAGGTTTTGGTAGAATTATTAACGTTATATCAACCTCAGTAAAAGAACCGATTCCTGGACTAGGCGTTAGCAATACTATAAGAGGTGCTGTTGGTAATTGGAGTAAAACCTTATCTATTGAAGTTGCTGAATTTGGGATAACGGTTAACAATGTACTTCCTGGATTTACAGATACGGAACGTTTAACTGAAATCATAAAAATTAAGGCGAATATTGAAGATAGGTCTATTGAAGACATGAGGGAAATCATGAAAAACTATGCACCAGCAAAACGCTTTGCGCAACCAGAAGAAACCGCCAATGTTATTACATTTTTAGCTAGTGAAGCAGCAGGTTATGTTAATGGCATTAATGTTCCGGTAGATGGCGGTCGCACCAAATCTTTATAAAAAGCCCTCCCCAACCCTCCCAAAGGGAGGGAGAAATTAGTATAATCTTAAGATGTTTTTTATCTTTAAACTAATTTTAAAACTTTGTTCAATATAAACTCAAATTCCCATTTTGAGTTTCCCGATTAAAATCGGGATTAAGAGGGGCATATTTTATGAGCCATTTAACATCTCCACTAAATTTTAAAGCTTGGATTGAAGAAAATAGACATCTTTTAAAACCGCCAGTTGGTAATAAAGTGGTTTGGAAAGATGCTGACTTTATTGTGATGGTTGTTGGCGGACCGAATAGTAGAAAGGATTATCATTATAACGAAACGCCAGAATTTTTCTATCAGGTTGAAGGTGATATTATTTTAAAAATAATTGATAAAGGCACACCAAAAGATGTACATATTAAAGAGGGTGACATTTATTTATTACCCCCTAAAGTACCGCATTCTCCGCAAAGAGGTGCTAATACTGTGGGGTTAGTTATAGAATACAAAAGGCCTGAAGGTGTACGTGATGCGCTACTTTGGTTTTGCGAAAATTGCGTAACTAAACTATATGAAGAAGATTTTACTTTAGACAATATTGAAACCGATATGCCAAAAATATTTGATAAATATTATAACGATAAAGAAAAACGAAGCTGCCCAAATTGCGGAGAAGTTATGCAGCCACCAATAAAACTATAGCTTAGTTTACTTATGATTGAAACTGCAAAAAAGAGTTTTTATAAGCAAGGTTTTATGAACAAGCTTGGAGCAAAACTAGTTTCAATTGAAAAAGGTGTTGTCATTATTGAATGTGAATTAAATCAAACACTAACACAACAACATGGTTTTTTTCATGCTGGCGTCATAACAAGTATTGCTGATGTAGCTAGTGGATATGCCGCCTTGACCACAATGCCAAAAGGTTCGGATGTTCTTACTGTAGAGTTTAAAATCAATTTTATTAGAGCTGCCAAAACAAAAAAAATTAAAGCCACTAGTAAAGTTATAAAAGCGGGGGAAACGCTCACTTTTTGTGAAAGCACGGTTTCTGATTCGGAAAATGACACCATATTTGCCACAATGCAAGCCACAATGATTTGTTTAAAACCTGATTAAAATAAATGAAACGCAAACTTAGAATAAACGGTCATTCACATTTACTTCCTTACCCTGAGGAAATACCTGATTACATGCAAGAAAAAGGCATTTTTTGGGTTGATAAAGACCGAAAATTCATGCTTCAGAAAGACTGGAAACGTCCGGTTACCGATTCTAGTTTTTTTTTAGATGAAAAACTAGAATGGATGGAACGCAACAAACTCGATCATGCTGTGGTATTAAATTTATCGCAATTATATGGAAATGGTTTGCGTGTTGAAGAAATGAAGAAAGCACTGCGTTTTCAAAATGATTTTAATGCTAAAGTGCAACATGATAACCCTAGTAAATTTACTTGTGGTTTTGTAGTACACCCTGCTTTTATAAGAAGTGCATGTTGGGAAATTGAACGTTGTGTTGAAAACCATGGTATGCAATTACTGTGCTTGCCAACACATTATATGGATACCATAGGTACTTGGCGTTGTATTTTTGATGAAGATAATGAGCCTATTTTTGAATTGGCGAATAAATATAATTTGGCTGTTGAAATTCACCCCTATGATGGCGAAAAATTTATAAAATTAGAAAATATCTCATGGCGCTTTCATTTAATTTGGATGTTAGCCCAATGTGGTGATGCTTATCATTTTTTAACGTTGAATGGTTATCAAGAAAAATTTCCTAATATGCGAACTTGTTTTGCTCATGGTGGACAATTAGCACAAATTAATTTAGGGCGACGAATTCAAGGTTTTGATGGCAGACCCGATTTATTTGAAGGTAAGCACCACCCAAGAGAAGCCGTAGGGCATAAAAATATCTTTTTTGACACCTTAGTGCATGACACCGGTGGATTGGAGCTATTAATTCGAAATCATGGCTCTAAACAGGTAATTATGGGTCTAGATGACCCTTACCCTTTAGGCGAGATGGAAAGTGATAAACAATCCTCTTATCCTGGAAAAATATTAGATCTTGCCATGGAAAGGAAAATCATTAACAAAAAAGAATATGATGATATTTGGGAGCATAATGTGATTCAGTGGTTGTGTGGCGATGATGAGACTGCTAAAGAAAAAATGATTAATAGAATTTTAAGTTAAATTAGTATTCCTAAAGTGTAGTTGAAACGTTATTGAACAATGACAATATTTATAAAGGTCTCGACTGGGCTCGACCAGACAAAGCATGAATTTTATACCTGAAGATTTAGATGATTATGTGGTTTCTCACTCTGAAAATGAGCCAGAATTACTGCAACAATTAAAAAGAGAAACCTACCAGAAAATTTTACAACCACGTATGCTTAGTGGGCATTATCAAGGTCGGGTGTTAAGCATGATATCTAAATTGGTAAATCCTAAAAATATTCTTGAAATAGGTACATACACGGGCTATTCTGCATTGTGCTTAGCTGAAGGTATGCAGAGTAATGGCGCATTACATACTATTGATGTTAATGAAGAATTAGTAGATTTCCAGCGTAAATACTTTAACAAATCTGGCTATGGAAATCAAATTTATCAACACTTAGGTGATGCACTAGAGATTATTCCAAAACTTGACAAAACTTTCGATTTGGTTTTTATTGATGCTGATAAAGAAAACTATTCGAACTATTTTAATTTGATTATTGATAAATTAAATACGGGTGGTATTATTTTATCTGATAATGTGTTATGGAGTGGTAAAATTCTAGAAACCACGTTCAAAAAAGATGATACTTCTACACCTGCCCTTATAGAATATAATGCACTTTTAAAAGAAAACAACCGTGTCGAAACTGTTGTCCTACCAATAAGAGATGGTTTAACCATTAGTAGAAAGTTTTAATAAAAATGATTAATTATGATGCTGTATTTAGCTTTATACAGCTTTCTTTTTGAGAGTTTTGAATATTTTGATTTATGACTTGAAAAAACTCGTAATTATCAAAAGGTTTAATTATTATATCGCTGTAACCAATACTTTTACACTTCTGTCCTATTTCATCAATATCTGCTGCTGTTAAGGCGATTATGGGTAAAAACTCATTGAATTTCCTTATGGCCATTGTTGCCTCATTACCATCCATAACTGGCATATTAATATCCATTAAAACAAGATCATATTGATTACTTTTCACTTCTTCTAAAGCTTCTTGCCCATTTTTAACAATGGTATACAAATACCCGTGCTTCTTTAATAAGTTTTTGGTTACTACTTGATTTATTTTGTTGTCTTCTGCTACTAAAATTCTATATTTATTTTCGGAGTTTTCAACTTTATTTGCAGTAGCATCAAAGTCTGAAATTATTTTAGTTTTGTCTTTATCTAATTCAAAATCTACTTCAAAACTTATTTTAGTACCAGCACCTACTTCACTTTCCAATTTTATTTCACTCTTAAACAACTCAATTAAATTTTTGGTGATTGAAAGCCCTAATCCTGTTCCTTGATAGTTCACATTGCTGTCTTCTAACTGAGAAAAATTATCGAATATCATATCGAATTTTTCTTTAGCTATGCCAATTCCGTTGTCCTCAATTTCAAAACATAAACCAACATTATTGGTGTCCAAGCTTAACAATATTACTCTTAAATGAATTACTCCATTAGAGGTAAACTTAACACTATTACCAATTAAATTAATTAAAATTTGAGATAGCCTGACCTTATCACATTTAATGTGTTCCGGTACATAATTATCAATTGATATTTTAATTTCATTATTAGTTTCCTCGAGTCTATAATTAAATGAATTAACAATATCTCCTAACAAATCTTTCAAATTAACAGAAACATTTTTTAATTCAATTTTATTGGCTTCCATTTTGCCAACTTGAAGAATATCATTAATTAAATTTAAAAGATAATCTCCAGAATATTTTAAAGATTTTAAGTGTTTCTTATCTCTATTATTTAAACTATTGTTCTCAAGCAATAAAGATGAAATTCCAACTACGCCATAAAGAGGTGTTCTTAACTCGTGTGATACATTAGATATAAAATTACTTTTTAGTTCTGACGATTTTAAAGCCTCATTTTTAGCTATTTCTAATTCGTTATTTTTCACCTCTAAGGATTTACTTAATTTTCTTTTAGTGTTATAACTTTTATAGATAACAATGACTGAACCCATTAATAATAGCAAGGTTATAAAAATGGCACTATTAATTTTCTTAAATTTATTAGCTATTTCTAGTTGTTGAAGTCTTTCTGCATTTGCAGTATTAGCCTCATTTTTATAGTCTTCAATTAGAAATTTAGATTTTATGATTAAATCTTGTCGGTTTTTTTCTTCATTTAGAAGTTTGTCTTTATAACTATTATGCTCCAGTAAAGTAATATAGGCTTCAGTACTTTTACCAGATTTTGCAAGAGAAATAGATAACTGCATATAAACACTACTTAATAACGCTAAATCTATTTCTTCGTTATTTTCTTCTAATAAAATAATGGCTTCTCTAAATTTAGTGTTTGCTCTGTTATATAGCTCATTACGCGCAGAATATGTACCGTAAATATATTTGTAATAGCCCTCTAAATTTGAATCGACAGGATTTGTTTTTAAATAATTATCTAATTTTAAAAGATTTATTAAAGCCTCATCTAAATTATTATTTTCAATATATAACTCACATAAATTAATTCTTGCCTCAAAATAAACGTTTTGAATTTGTGCCTTTTCTGAAACATTTAGGTACTTATAAATTACAGAATATTGAAGTGCTTTCTCAAAATATTGGATACTCTTAGTGTAATTCTTTTGTTCTCTATATATTTTAGCCAAATTAAGATAAGAACTAGATACCAAATAATTGTCATTTATTGTTTTTAAAACATTTAATGTTAATTGATAATATTCTTCAGCAGACTCATAATTTTCCATTAAGTAATAAATATTACCTAAATTATAGTTGGCAATAGCACTCCCGTAATTATCTTGAATAGAATCTGACAATTCCTTGGCATTAATAAATTCTTTAAAAGATTTTACTATTTCATCATTATTATAAGATTTTAATGCAGAGGTGTTTATATTATCAATTTGCTTGATAATTTCTCTATCTTCTTTTCCGAAAGTAATTATAGAAAAGACTAGAAAACATATTAATAGGTTAGTTTTCATGATTTTTAATAATTGATTTGGGGAGGGACTCAAATATTAATTTGGGGAGGGATTCCAAAGGTATTTTTTAAACCAAAACAAAACTTAAAAATTCGTTAAAATGTAGTAAGAAATTGACTAATAGATGAAATACAAGTCGTTGAATAGATAAACTGCTAAAATTTCCGTTTTACTGAACCCGTAAAATCTTCTATTTCATCTTTTACTTTATTGAGCTCCTTTTTTACATCTTTAGTAATGCTGGTATCAATACCGTTATTTTCGGCAGTTTTTGTGATTTCATTTTTAATGTCGTTGGTTGCGTCTTTAAGTGTACGCATGCCTTTACCTAAACCACGAGCAATTTCTGGTAGTTTATCTGCACCAAAGACCATGATGGCAATAAATAGTATAAATGCTATTTCTCCACCACTAATAAATAAGAATGTTGCTTGTTGTATCACAATACAAATATAGTGAGTTGTTTTTATTATATCATTTACCAAATGAAGAATTTCTTGATTCAAACTAACTTCGAGACAAGTAATGTGAGTATCTAGCTCCTTTCATTTTAACAAAAAGAAGAAAAACTAAAATTCTAATATTTAGATTCACGCCTTTGCAGGAATTACAATTTTAATGGGAACCTAGGGACAAGCTTCGTAGAATTCTTTTTATTAAAATTTTAAGTACATGACAAAAATTAATTTTGAGAAATAAACTACTCGCAATTTTCAGGATAACAAAGACCAGACAGGTTTTGAAAACCTGTCTGGTCTACGTAACAAAAAAGTCGATTGCAAAATCGGTTCTTTATGAAACATCAAATTTTATTAACCTTTTACCTTTTCTTTGAATTTATCAAATTTGTTAGCTTCAACTTTCTTAGGCCATGTATTATTTGAAGTATCAACATCGGCAGTTTCTAGATCAGGGTCAACAATTAAACTTGTTATAGCCTTATCCGTTCTAAACACTTTTTGTACTTCCTTTTCATTATATCTCCATATTTGAGCTGGGAATGTTTTTCTTTCTTTAGTCCCATCCTCATAAGCTATCTCCAATATTATAGGCATTACTAATCCGCCTGGTTTCTCAAAGGTAACCTCATAGAAATATTTAGGTGCATCTTTTAATCGTGCTTTTTCTTCTTCAGGAAGACCTTCTATATAATCAGTTAAAAATTTAAAATCTGAAACGCTTTTTGCATTTTCTGGCTTTTTACCCTCTTCTGCTTCTGCATAATACACTAATTTATCCTTGTATTCTGCTAAATCCATATTATACCTTTTTGCAATTTCTTTTGCTGTTTCTGAAGGCTGATCTGTTAAATAGTATTGTTTAACACCCTTAACACCAATATCAGTATAATCTGTGGTGTAGAACCATCCTCTCCAGAACCAATCTAAATCCATGGCAGAAGCATCTTCCATGGTTCTAAAGAAATCAGCAGGTGTTGGGTGTTTAAACATCCAACGCTGTGAGTAAGTTCTAAACGCATAATCAAACAACTCTGGTCCCATAATGGTTTCTCTTAACATATATAATGCTGCCGCTGGTTTTGTGTAGGCGTTAGGTCCAAATTGGTGAACATAATCTCCTTGAGACATTATTGGAGAAATAAAATTTTGATCGCCACCCATATAAGGTACAATATCTTTTGGAAGGTTTCCTGTAATATAATTAGGATCATAATCTAACTCTGCTAAAGTTTCAACAAAAGAGTTTAACCCTTCATCCATCCATGTCCATTGGCGCTCATCACTATTTATAATCATTGGGAAAAAGTTATGCCCAACCTCATGCGTAATTACCCCAATCATACCTCTTTTTAATCTTTCAGAATAGGTTCCATCTGGGTTTGGACGACCATAATTAAAACATATCATAGGATATTCCATTCCCATTTCAGCATGAACCGAAATAGCTTTATTATAAGGATAATCGAAAGTTAATTTTGAGTATTCTTCGAGTGTATTTGCTACAACTCTAGTTGAATGCTCTTCCCATAATGGATTACCTTCTTTAGAATATAGTGAAATAGCCATTACAGATCTTCCATTAATATTAACCGCCATGGCATCATATATAAACTTTCTTGATGAAGCAAAAGCATAATCTCTAACATTCTTAGCTTTAAAATGCCACGTTTTTTGTTTTGTACTTTTTTGTGTTTCAGCTTTTTCAGCTTCTTCTTGAGTTACAATGAATACTGGGTCTTTAAAAGATTTCGTAGCTTGCTGGTAACGCTTAAGTTGTGCTTTTGTTAACACATCTTTTCTGTTTTGCAAAACTCCTGTTGCTTCCAATAAATGGTCAGCAGGAACAGTAATCTTAACATCAAAATCACCAAATTCTAAAGCAAACTCACTTCTTCCCCAGAATTGCATATTTTGCCAACCTTCAACATTATCATAAACACAAAGTCTTGGATAAAACTGAGCTATTACATAGGTGTTATTACCATCAGGGAAAGCCTCATAACCAGATCTTCCTCCGTCTAAAACATGATTATTAACATTGTACCACCATTTTATTTGAAATTTAAATGTTTCACCTGGCGCCAATGGTTTAGCTAAATTTATTCGCATCATGGTTTGATTTATCACATACGGTAAATCTGAACCATCTTCATTCTTAACATATTCTATATTGAAACCACCGTCAAATTTTTCTTTTAAATTCGCTTTTGTAAAAGAACCAGAACTATTAAAAGCAGCATTAAAACTTTCTGTAGTAATATCTGGAGTTTTAGAATCTTTTGCACGCATATTTTGATCTAACTGAACCCATAAGTATTCCAAATAATCTTTTGAATTATTATGGTACGTTATTTTTTCATCACCAAAAATTTGACTTTTATTTTCATCTAAACGAAGGTTCATTACATAATCCACCTTTTGTTGTGTGTAAGCATAACCTGGAGCACCCGAAGCTGTTCTAGTTTCGTTTGGTGTTGCCAAAACATCTTTCATTTGCCTAAACTTGTTCTGATCTGTATGACCTTGCGCCTTTTCAGTAGCTTGCTCTTGAGCAAAAGCACCAGAAAAAAGAAATATTAATGACAAGAATAGATAAGTGTGTTTTCTCATAGTTATTTTATATTGTATTAGAAAAAAAAGTGTTTTTTACAATTTTCGTTAGAAGATTGTTATAAAATGTGACCGAAAATACTAAATTACGCATCCAACTGGCTTCATTTTAATTAAATTTTAACAAAGCATTAGGATTATCATAAGTTAAAATGACACTTTTATTTTTAGAATTTATATTCGTTTTAACGATATTTTGTTGATCGTTCTGCAAATCGAATAAAACGCTGTTAGTAATGGAGAAAGATTCTATACTTTTTACATGTTCAACTTCTAGGTAACACCTTACTATATCGCCTTCATATTCTTTACCAATATAATTGAATGTAACAGGTTTGTTATTGATACGTAACTTGATTCTATCTTGCAGGTATCTTTGAATATAAGTATCAATAATTATAGGTTCATCTTT
>Ga0316208_1002308_pt1 | contig 15754 bp, 17 predicted proteins | sample 3monopyrite_MG_FD_204944 | JGI IMG/M metagenome (GOLD analysis project Ga0316208, IMG submission 204944) | Microbial mat bacterial communities from mineral coupon in-situ incubated in ocean water Damariscotta River, Maine, United States -... | ecosystem: Environmental > Aquatic > Marine >...
AGGTACATTTTGGGCTATTTTTGAAGGAATGTGAGTGGCGTTTCAATAACAGTGATCCACTAAACCAGTTACGACAAATGAAACAATGGGTTAAGCTGTATCTGAACTAGTTATCTAGGACAGCCCCAAATATTACTTAAAATATAAGAAAAATCTTGCAACATGAAAAATAGAGTTTTAAACAACCAAAGTGCAAAAAGCACGCAACATCTGTTTTGGGGCGGTTTTGAAATAAGCCGAGTTAGTGAATGGGTAATAACCTTAATATTGAACTATTGGGTACCGGGGGTACTACTAGCAATAAGAAGAAGGCCCTCTTTGGACAAAACTCTTGTCCAGTACAGCAATCAGGCACATCCGTTGATATCAATAATCTCTTTGATCTCGCAGATGCAGTGGCCGACCTTAAAGAGAAACTTTACCAAAAGGGTCTCGATGTCGGCTTCTTGGACGACGTTGCTGACGAGCTTATGCTTGTCGACAAAATGGAAGAATATACAAGTTCTTTCCCCACTAGGCGCACAGCCTAAAATTCATCTAATTACCAATCAGGCATATGACTAATCCAGCGGAATGGTCAGCTGAGGCGCTTGCAATGCGTCTCAGCCCTAACGGGGTGCCCGCGAGGAATTCACGCGGCTACCAAGTTCAGTGTCCCGGCCACAATGACAAAAGAGCATCCCTTTCAATCGTAGACGGCCACACTAATGTGCTGCTCAATTGCTTCGCCGGTTGCGACTATGAAACCATCAAACAAGGCATCCAGTCGCGAGGCATTAATTTTGGCAATGGCAAGCCTGATCCTGGCTTTAAGCCCCGTTCAGATGAACCAATCATCAAAGAACGTCTTTGGCAACCAAACCCAAGCATCCCAGATTATGCGCTAAATGACATCCCCCAAATTACCTTTCGCAAAGGCCGGAATAGCCCTGCTTATCAGCTATCCCGCGCTTACCCATACCGCACAAAGGACGGCGGCATCGCCTGTCTCGCCTGCCGGTTCGATTATGTACAGGACGGTAAAAAGGTAAAAGACGTAATCACCTACACATGGGCTACCAACACCAAAACCGGCGAAACAAAACTCTATCCAACACACTTCGAGAACAACCGGCCGCTCTATAACCTCAACCACATCGTAGCTAATCCAGACCTGCCTATCTTCCTCAACGAAGGCGAGAAAGCTGCAGAAGCAGGGGGTGAGCTATTTCCTAACTGGATCCCAACGACACCTTCTAACGGCGTAGCCTCATACCAGCGAGCCGACTGGACCCCTCTTATTGGTAGGGACGTCATTCTAGGCCCAGACTTCGACCAAGGGGGTATGAAGTTTGCCGCAGTTATTGCTGACTATCTGTTTACCCTCGGTGTAAAGAGCCTGCGTTTGCTACAAATGCCGACTCAATTCACTATCAAAGATGGAACGCTTGTGCGTAAGCCATATGTGTTTTCCAAAGGCGATGACTGCCATGACTTTAAAGAACAGGGATGGACCCATGAGCTGATTAAGCAAGCCACAATTGAAACAAATCACCAGCTCACCATCCCCTTGGTAAGCAACGCTGACTTACAGTCATCGCTCAAAACCTAGCCTTGTTTTACTCCTTCACTCTTAAAATCTTTCAATAAGCAACAATTAAATTTTCAAAAAATAATCCATATTTTGCAAATTCGCTTTGATTTTCTCAAATAATCTTGAGATAATTCCAGAAATGTTTCTCAAACAAATGCTGGAGCACTCACATGCCAGGTCTTTCTTTTGCCGATTACGCTAAGCTAAGCACACAGGATCGCCAGAACCGTACCGTCCTTTTTATCGGTAACGATGATCTTTCTTCAAACCCTGACCGCATTCCTTATGCCGGTGGACCGCAATCGGCACGAGCTCTGATGCAACACGTGCGTCGCACCCTGCTCACCCGAACACACGACGCTCACAAACTCTTCTTTGACCTGAGAAGCAAACACCAGTCTGTTACCACATCAGAAAACGACCTGAAACGTGTGCTTAAAGACAGGAACGCTGAAGCCGTACAAACTCTAGCTAACCCTGAAGTCGACCCTAATTTAGAACAACTCAAGGCCCTTTCCACTGTGGCCTCCGCACAAGCCGCAATCTACAAGGCCCTCCCTGAAGATATTTCAAACAAACAGCGTATTGAGATTGCAGACCAGCTGACAATTAGCGCTCTGAACGATGCAGCGAAAATTTCACTCTCAAATAGCGCTGAGCCAGCATTCGCCAAAAAACTGAGGCAACTAGGTGCTGATATCGACGCTATTCAACAAATGCCTGAGCACGCACAGCTTAAAAGAGGCGCCGTACATTTGTTTGCAAATACACAATCCCTCATCGAGGTCGATGAATTTTCCCAAGAAATTGACCCTAAGCTTGGAAGCACCATCAGCCTTGCAGAAGAACAAGACCCTGAAACCGGCAAAACACTACACGCAGATTACATCGAAGCCACGCCACAAAATCGTATCGACGAAGCAATGGCTCTTGTCCAATCCACCCCTTCTCTCATCACACCGCCCGTCGCCCAGACCAACAACCGCTTCTATACGGTAATGAATACGCGCGAAGAAGCGGACATGATGGAAGCAATCATCAAAAAGATGGGCACTTTCGAGGCCCTTCCCAGCAATAAACAAATCCACGAAACTTTCCGTACCCTCCAGGTGCAGCCAAAGGCTCTTCAGACAGACATAGTGCTCGCAACCCCAATCGTCGGTATTGAATTTGGTAAAGGCCTGGAACAGACAGGCCAATTAAAAGCCGCAACCGATCTATATGCATCGATCGCTGACTCCAGCAACATCATTATCACCGACTCAAATCAACAGATTGTTTCTGCATTCGAAGAGCACGCAAATAGCCTCCACCGTGTAAAACCAGTCGACCGCGACGGCGTCGTTGATCTGCAAATCCTTACCTCCAACGGTAAGCCTGCCGATAGCGAAAACCCAGTGACCCTTGACGAAATCACAAAGAAACCTGGACTGATTATCATCGAAGGCGCTGATAGCGAAAATCCGGCAGACCGCGCACGCGCTCGTGACGCTTTCGTCGCCCATGTTACAAAAGGCCTGATCTATGAAGGTTCGGGTCATACAGAGTTTTCTGCAGATCTTACCCTTGGTCTCCTGTCTGAATACAAACTTGGTCGCACTCAAACCCGAGACGGCAAAGAACTGTCCATGGCTGAAGCCCGCGGCAAAGCTCTTGATACGCTTGCTTACCTAAATCCAGAACACAAGCAGTTGCTCCGCATCCACGAAGCCAAATACAGGGTGAACGCAACCATCATCGACGGTGCCGCAAAATACGCCAACAAAGATGCTGTTGAAGCTGCATTCAAATCTGTGAACTCCAGAATGCCCATCATGGTTGCCGACAACCCAAATTCTAAAATTAGGGAGCAATTAGTCGATTTGGCTAAAAAAGCAAAACGGCCAATCATAACTGTAATTGCCAGCCGCGATATCCACACACAAATCAGAGATAACCCATTCGCGGATAACGCAAAGCCATCTCAATCCACAACCCTCCTTACGAAATTCAACATCGAGGGCGCTACTTCACAAAAAGCCTCAGCCGTTACATGGAGCAATATCAAAAACGGCCTCATCTTAATGGATGGCTTTTCTCCAAATGGCACTAACGCCAAAAACAACATGATTGCAAAAGAGGGAATGGCAGAACTTGCACAGCACGCCATTGTCTTCAATGATTTCAAAAACGACTATCATGCCGCTCAGCTAACCAAACTACTCATCGGCTCAAACAAATTGACCCATGTGTTTGACGCGGACGGCCAATATGTTGCGCCTGGCGCGGCACGCCGCCAAACCGAACCTCTCGCACCAGACAATCAAACTCTCCTGCGTCGCAACGCAGCTGGCTTCCGGGAGCTACCCACTGACAGCCTCAAGGGCCAGCTCATCCTCAACAACCTCGGCAATATCTCGCCTCGTGAAGCAAACGCGCTCTCAACAAAGTTCAGCACGTTAGGTGAAATCCTCGACAGTAAGGACCTGGCAAACAGAGACGATCTCGAAGCGCGCCGCCATTACAAGGAGCTGATCAACATGTTAAAACCGGCTTCACGTGATTCAATCTACAATCTCAAAGACTGGGAAAAAGCCGGAGCGCGCGCAGAAGTACAAGCCAATGTTATCGACGCACTTGGCGCTTCCTACGTACCAGCGACTGACCCTAAGTATCCTCAATCAATGCGCGACGGTGCCTCTCGGGCGCAAGCTCTCGTTACGATGGGCCACTTTGACATGACACAAAAAACAGCTGCTATCTTTGGCTCTGGCCCACAATCTCGCCAAGATCTCCATGCCACCGACAAAAACATCATCAAAGCAGCTGTAGAAACATACACCAACAAGGGCTATGCCATCGCCGTAGACCTTGAAAAAGGCGTTTCAAAAGAAGTCCTCGCGGCAGTTGTCGAAACTCCGGACGCAAAGGTTCTTATCAGTACACGGTCAAGCATTCAGGGCATCAAAGACCCCGAGGCCCTCAAGCTGATCTATGACGTTGTGTCCAACAATAAAGGCATGGTCGCTACCACTGCGCCCCTCGTAGCAGATCAATCAGCAGAGGGAGCCGCCCCGAAATTTACGACCGGTGCCCGTTACGCGCAGAGCATCGTCGCAGACGTCGCTGATCAATTTGTACTAACCCAGGCAAAGCGCGGTGACATTGAAAATGACCTAGTCCGACTTGCCACAGAACAAGGCAAGCCTGTCGCTGTAGTATCTCCAAACGCAACCCGCTGGGAAGACCCCAATAGGTTCCGATCTACAGATTACAACGCCAACCGAGCACTGCTCGCCGGCGCCGGTGTCCTCGATATCAAATCTGAAGCACGAGCACAGATCCGCGGCGCTACCGCCGTAACCGATTTTGTAGAGAAATCTAATATTCGCTCTTCTGGCCAAAATTTGCTGCAGATCCTCGGCAGGGAACTACCTAAAACAACTGCTGAATATCTCGCTCAAATTAATGTCAAGAGCTTCTTGGAGCTTAACGAATCTGGCGCCGATCTGAATGATCGCCAAATGGAAAGGCTTGAGGCTATCCATGACGACTTAAAGGTTATTCAAGCTAAACAAGAGCACAACAAAACGCCTGTCATCGATATGGACAAAATACGGGCTGATGAAAATGCCCAAAATGCTCTGTCCAACGCCGCTGCAAAATTTACCGTGACAGATGTCGAAGAAGTACGAAACGAAGAAGGCGATATCGTAGATTACAAAACTGTCGAACTGCCGGGCACCCACAAAAATATTGCACGCGCCGGGTACGATCTGAAAGATTTCGTCGAAATCCAAACTGCTCGCGCCAGCAAAACGCCAGAAGAATTTTCTAAATGGTCTGCAGAACGCGCTCATCTCAGCCGAATGCAAGCGAAACTAAATCAAGCCAACGAACTTAAAGGCACACACTACTTAGATAATAGTGACTTCTTTATCGAACGAGATGGCTCACGCCGCTCTACTGAAGGCACGTTCCAATCTGAGTTTGTTCCTTCAAACGACATGATTTCCTCAGGCCATATTCACCGCACGTTCGCCTTTGAACGCGCCGCCACGGCGATTACGACCGGTGCCTCTCTGGTAAACTTCATCAACGAAGCTGCCGCAGGCCAGGTCGAGCCACTCGCACGTGACCAAGAACGGGCCAGCATCGACCGCGATGTCACCGACCGTATTCTTGCGAGCGGTCAGGACAAAGCCGCATCTCAGGAGGTGACTGAGGAGTTCGCAGACCTACAACACAGCTCCACCTTCGAAGAGAGCGTCAGGGCCCTACAAGAACAATGGGGCGGACAAGCCGCTGGCTACTAAGACTAAGCAGAATAGAAAACGCAGGGCAGCAACACTGCCCTGCCCTCAAAAAATACAAAGCTATCTTAATTACTGAACACAAAGACTACTTAACTTTATAAAAGCAACGTTGGTTACAAACATGAATATTCGTATCGTCGCAGGCCGCGTAAAAGAAGACCCTGTCATCAAATCATTCGATAGTGGCCACAGGGTTGCCAGGTTCCAGATCCCAACGGCAAAGGCCAAGAATGGCCCAGACGGCAAATCACAATATCAATGGCATAACATTGAGGTCTATGACCCCAAACTCATCGATAACGTCGTCCCTCATATCAAAAAGGGTAAATATGTCATGGTGCGCGGCATGCACGAAAGCCGCAGCTATAAGCATAAATCAGGCGGATACCCTGTTCATTATGATTATATCGCCCTGAACAGCCGCGGCGAGATTACCTTCGAAGCCCACTACAAACCCGAAAACTCGCAAAAGGCTGAACCAGCTCCAGCCCAACACCTAGCAAACGATATGTGCCATGACATGCCATTTGTTGTCAGCGCACAACCAGACCAGTAAGGAAAAATCATGAGTAGTAATAATTTTCGCGCGACGATCTCTTTGGCAGTGCAGCGCACAGTCTTAACAGACGCTTCAGACCCAGGACCTGCCGTTCAAGATACAGTCCAAAAAATGAAGGACCTTATTGCACAAGACGGCTACACACATGACCCAAGCGTCAAAGTACGCCTCTTTCTTGAAGCGATCGAGACCGGCAAAGACATTTCCGGCCAATCGCCAACAGTCCTCAAACAGTTGAAAGTGACTGAAGACGGCCAGATCTTATCCCGCCGCGTCTATAAAATTACTGAAAACAATATGCTTTCAGTGAATACCGAAAATGGCCAAGGTGATTATCGTGCCATCGGTGTCTTCAATTCCAAAGAACTCGCTGAAAAAGTGGGCGACGCCTTCGAACAGGGTCTGATTGAACTTTAATGACTGATACCAACCCACAAAAAACCAACAAGGTAGAGAAACCAGTTCTGTTCTCAGTATTTCTCTACCTCAAAGATTCTAAGGCATATACCTGGGGCCATAATTCTACCAGCAGCGATCTCACAGACCCTGTCGGCACCTACGTCCCCAACCCATCAATAAAAGGCGCTGTAACCATCTCTGCAGGGCCTTATACACTGATCTCCCGCTGGGCCCCTGCCCTAGAAGACATCAATAAAGGCAAGGAAGGTATTCTTCCCTGCTTCGCTATAAATCCCAATTATAGTCACTAGCCTAGCTGCCGCCCCTCGGCGCCACCCCACTATCCCAATCAACTAGCTAAATAGAGCCACCAGGTGGCTCTTTAAAAAACACCTACGCCCTCAACGTGAATACTCAAAAATGGGAGCGACCAAATGCCAAACCAACAACCAACAACCAGAAAAATCGAAGTAACCCGGTATCTCAAGGAAACCATCGTTCGCGACGTTCCATTCGATCCCTCGCTCGATGAAAAAACCCAACTTGACGCAGCTGAAGAGAAAATCGCTCAAGACGTAGATGTCAGCGAGTGGACCATCGAAGCCACCGACATCGATAGCTGCTGGGATCCAGAACTCTAAGCTCCACGAACAGCACTTACACCAAAAAAGAAAGCTATTGAACATGACATCCCAAGCATCTCCCCTGCCCGTCGGAACCCGGATCAAGTCTCTAAAAGGAGAAATGGGTCAATCGGAACTCTTTGCCTGCTATGAGGTTGAAACCGGACCTGGTGCAGTCGGAACGGTTCTCACTGTCGATGATTACCAAAAACCTCAAGGACTTCATTATTCGGTATATTTCGAGAGCCACGGCGTAGATGCCGTTCTCTACGAACACGGCGAACTAGACGATCCAACACAATACCAAGTGCTAGACGATCCTCTACCAGACTTCAAACCTAAGGAACTATTCGAAGCATTCGTTGCCGACTTCACCTTCGCTAGCCACACCAATAGCAGACCTTTCCGACTGTATTTGCAGCATCCCTCAGACCTCGCATCATACTTTGATGAAGGAAACCATTGGCACTCCCTCACTTCTATCATCATTCAAAGGGAAAAAGACGCACCCAGCCTCGAAATAAAAAACGACGGCCCTCACAGCGTCACCTATGTCTTTGGCCAAGAAGCTACCGAATTGTTTCATTCTGAACTCAACGGCGTCCTTTCGGACCACAATACTGCAGAAATTGAAAGTGCAGAAGGAACAGTAGAAACATACACCTTTTCTACACATGCCGAACTCCAGGCTTTCATTGAAGGTGTAGAAGCTGCTTATGGCGCGCTAGACTGTGAAATTGTCCATAATGACTTCCGCAAAAACAATCCTCCTGAACCCGCCCCCAATTCTCTGCTAACTGAAACCCAAAAACAAGAAATTGCAGATGCCGCAACAGCCGCACTCCCTCTATCAGAGGATGAATGGGGTAGCGACCGACAGGTTGATGCACAAAATCACTTCGGTGACCTTCTTAAAGAACACCTACCCCCTGCTCTCTTTGAGCGATTTGAATTCTATGCCCTCAAAGCCACTACGGAAGAAACGGTTGAATGCGGCCTAAATCTCCTAAAATCTGAATGGTAATGACAATGAAAAATACACAGCCGAAATATCTCGAAAATCGAGCAAAGTATATTCCGGAAGGCGCCCTAGCCGTACGCGACAAACTTTCAGACGCTATCGCATATATTTTCACCGATCGCCGAAACCGTCCCTGCGCACGCGTATTCACCGGACGCCGCGAAAAGCCCCGATATAGCAACTATTTTGGTAATGAAGTTGCCCGAGAGGCCTCTATCACGCGCAGGTTTACCAAAAGACGCAATGAACAGCGTCAATCGCTAACCATAAAAGCCGAACAGCGAAAGCCCCATTCATTCGCCGTCGGTGACATTCTAGACGCAGTCTTCGCCGCACGCGGATACTACATAGAGTTTTACGAGGTAACGAAAGTTAACGGCAAACAGACCATCACCCTCCGCCAACTAGACAGCGTCAAAACATACAAGGGCGATAATAAATTCTCGATGATCCCAAAACCTGGACAGTTCACAGGCGCTCCAATTACACGCCGCGTCAATCGCGGCTCTGTCGCCGTAAATGACAATCTCACGGCAACTAAATGGAGCGGAAAACCTCGCACAGGATCCGACTACTAACCAAGGAAAGCTCATGAGCCAAACATTTGACATCACGCTTTATGACGCCTGCGACAACACCATAACTTTCACCGCAGGCTTCGACCCAAACGGCAATTTTTTCGAAACTTCCCCTGAAGGAACGCTCGAAACCGAAACAATACAAGCAACGATCGATGACACTATCGTTGACGGTCACGCCTGGCGCGACATTGAATCTTACAATGTCCTACCGTCGTTCATTAGACATGTCGTGATGGGCACAGAAGGTCCGGCCGTGTTCCTGGACACCACCCTGCGCCCACGCCACTAATCAATCCCCTACCTCATTCTCAACAATAATAAACATAGCGCGCCAAACCCGCGCTCTAGCCAAAAAAACACACACTCATATTGCCAATAAAAAGAGGCAAAAGATGCATCAACTAGACTATGACCCATTTTCGCTCGATGACTTCGATGCGCCACCCATCGTCCCCACGCAAGCACCAACATCGCCTGCAGAGACTAACCTCCTCCTTCAGGGGCTAACCCCAGCCCAAACGGACGCTGTCCTCCATATTGGCTCACCCCTACAGATCAACGCCGGCGCCGGGACCGGCAAAACCCGTGTTCTCACCACACGCGTCGCCTACCAGATTGAAATGGGTTTCACCTCACCAGAAAACGTTCTGGCGCTTACCTTTACCAACAAAGCAGCAAGCGAACTCAAAAAACGCATTCGCTCGCTCACCCAACAACATGCACACCAGATTTCTGCCGGTACCTTCCATTCCCTATGTGCCAACCTTTTGCGGGCGCATCCAATCGAAACCGGTCTAAAGCCCGGTTTCTCCATCATCGATGCTGACGACCAAAAACAATTGCTTCGTAGCCTCTACAAAAAACAAACAGCTACCCCCCTGCCCGCTGACAAAGCCAAAGCAGCTTCTAAATGCATTGACGAATGGAAATCCACACTGACGGATCTCGCCATGCATTTCGCCCCCGAGATTGACGACATCCGAGATCTAATTTTCGCTTACGAAAAGACGCTCAAAGAACAGAATTCTGTCGATTTCAGCGACCTTATCCAAAAAGCGGTTCAGCTCCTCGAAAACAACACCCAGATCCGGGACCATTACCAAGCCCTGTGGACCCACATCTATGTCGACGAGTATCAGGACACAAATATCGCCCAAGCACGCCTCCTGAAGCTTCTGGCCGCCGATAAACCTGACATCACAATCGTTGGTGACGACGACCAATCGGTTTATTCCTTCCGCTTTGCCGAAGTCGCCAATATCCTAAACTTCTCACATCAGTACGAGAATACAACTCAGATCAAACTAGAGCGCAATTTTCGCTCCACTGGCTCGATCATTGATTGCGCCAATTATCTGATCGCCAATAATACCCGTCGACTTCAGAAACAGCTCTATACCGAAACTGAACCAGGTCCGGTTGTTGAAACTGCGCAATACGACAGCGACTACCAAGAAGCTGAAGCCATCGCCACTAAAGTTCAGAACCTCATTTCGACAGGGACCGCAACTCAAGACATCGCTGTAATTGCACGTTCCTCACACATTCTTCGACTTTCCGAACACCTTCTTCTGACCAAAGGCATCCCCTATCAGCTTTCAGGCGGGAAAAAGTTCAACGAACATTCCGAAATCCGGGACCTCGCTGCATACATCCGCCTCATCCGCAATCCCTTTGATCTCATTGCCTTTAACCGCGCAATCGTATCGCCAAAGCGGCAAATTGGCCCATCGGTCCTTAAAAGGATTGAGGACACTTTCTCCCTCACTCAACATCCGCCACTTGTAATTCTCGAGGATATGCTAGCTGCAGCGCAGCTAACAAAAACGGCCGCTAAAAACGCAGCCCTGTTTATTGAGTTTTTTCGGTCAACCAACTCTGCTCACACAGACGACCAGACAGCGCTTCCCTTGCTAGAAGCAATTCTGTCTGACACAGGCTATCTCGATGCTCTTTCAAAAGAGCGCCACAAAGCATCTGCTCAAACCGACGAAGACAAAGTCGCCCGGATCCTACGTCAACTCGACCGTATTGAACTCCTTAAGCAAGCTGCAGCATGCTTGCCGCTGAAACAATTCGCAGATTTTCTTGGGCTTAGCGCCACCGACACTTCTCAAAATGACGGAGTTTGGCTTGGTACCATTCACAGCGCGAAGGGTGCTGAGTGGCCACACGTCTTCCTGCCTGGCTGGGAATATACAACATTCCCTACTCACTATGCCATCGACAAAAATTGCGCCAAAGCAATGGAAGAAGAACGCAGGCTGGCTTTTGTCGCTGTCACAAGGGCGAAGACTAACCTAACCATTACTTCCGCGAACCAACGCTTCGGGAAGCCACTGGCGCCATCACCCTTCCTTACAGAACTTACGTCTGCGACTTAACCTCTCGCAGCCTTGCCAACCATACTCATTGTGTTCTTAAGAGCACCCGCGCCGGTAAATATGGCTGCCCCTACAGGATTTGCTAACATTGCAGACCCTGCAGCATTTGCGACCAGCGAATTCCCTGCTTTGCTCAAGCCTGCTTTCACGCCTGCCTTACCGAGGTTCCCCGCACCTCGGATCGGCGATGTAGCCATGCGGCCGCCAGCTTTACCAGCAGCATGTGCCGCACCCTGTGCCATAGCACCTCCAGAAACATTATCGTTACCGCCACTGAACCCACTGAACATTTGCGCCAGCTCCGGCCCCATCCGAATGATTTCACGGACAATGAAAGGCAGGGCAATGATAACAAGAAGGAAACCCACTGGCAGGTTTTCATCCCAGCCAGAAATGCCGTTAGACATCGCATACACTGCTTGATCTAGATTGCTTACCGATTGACCACGTGTAGACTCGTTCTCCGCAAGACTATCATTCACAGCATTCACAATGATGCTGCTCATCACACTCGTTACCACCTGCGTAACAATACCCATAACGGCCATAAAGACCCCGGCGTGAACAATCACCTTAAACGCCTCTTTCGTCATGGCCCGTGTCTGCGGAAAGATCACAAAGACGACAAAAACAGATACCAGTGTCGCAACAACGATCAACCTCGTCATCACCTTCAGGAACATCATTCCAAACGTAAAGCCGATAATCGCATACGCGGCCAAAATCACGATACCCACTGTGCCCTGAATCATGTTCGTAATGCTAAACGTTTTAGCTAACGCCCACCCGAAATCGATACCAAACCTCAAGCTGTCATTCATTTTCTCAACGACCAGAAGCATCTTTGTCATCATGCTAGAAAACGGACCAAAATCGTTTGTGCTTCTATAATCCGGAGAAAACGCATTGCCTGTAACAGTACCTGACAAAACGTCAGCGATACCCAAGCCAATATCTATCGGTGGCTCGAAAACGATCGGAAATACGAGCGCAAAACTATTTGTAGAAAATGCTATCGGTACCAAGAGTGCGAAGAAAAATACCGTCTTAAAAAAATTCGCCCACGTACCCGCAAACTCACCTGGACCAATGTCGATAAAATTGGGATTAACAAGTTTCGCTCCGGTCCAATAAATGTACAGAGTAAACACCGGAACAACAATCCACCTCAGTGCAGGGCCAAGCGCCGTACTTGCCGACGTGCCCATATCTACGAAGCTTTTCCCCATGAAATCAACAACCGTACACGGAGAACAGGTGAAAACGGCCATGTTGCTTTGTGCATAGGCTGCGCCACCCAACATAAGCCCTAAAAAACCCAATACACCCCAGTCCAACCAATCGAACCGAAGCGTCTTAGACAGTTTTATTTTCCTGGATACAGCTTTGAACAAAGCCAACCCCCTCTATTCTGGCTCACCCCTGCCTTCGACAAATTTTGACAGCTGTTCTCTACCGATCATTTCCCACTTGCCGTTACCAACGATCATCACCCGAAAACTATAAATATCGGGATCTATCTCACCCCAAAGGAAAAGAGCCACTTCATGGGGGTCAGCTATGCTACCACCCGCGCCGTCCTCGTTAATCTGGACACCGAACGCCACCATTTTGCTCTCAGCAAAGTCATTCACTTCTTCAAAGAAAATCACAAACTCATGGTAACGGTATTGCTCGCGGTACAGCTCTGGGGTCATCTCACCCAGTTCCACGTAGCTGAACTGTCCTCGGCCCATTGCAACTTCGTTTGACATCTTTGGCTCCCTCGCCAGTCTACAATCGTGTTTACTCATTCAATCGAATGTAACTCCCTATCAATGTAAAAGGTTTTCTCAAAAATCCAAAAAAACCTAATAAATATTTAAACCACACAAATTAATAGCCGCCGCAAAACGGCATTCAAAAACACCCAAAGGAAAGAAAGGACATATTAAGGAAAAAGGGAAACCAATGACTCAACTTATCGAACTCAACCTCGACAGCTCAGCAACAACCACAGAAAACTTCTCTACCCTCAGAAACTGGATGGTCACCAACCACGACGGTAGCTGGATGACCAAGTCACGCCGTCAGCCAATTCTTCTAAAAAATCTCGCTACAAATGCAACATATGCCGCCCTCCAACAAATGGAGATGGGCCGCGGCATGTTCTCTGACTTTCAATCTACCGTCACTGTCGGACAGAAGCTAACCCTGGACGACGTCACCTACGAGGTCATTGCTATCTTCGACCAACAATCCTGGTCTGAAACCACCGAGTGGTTCAACGACATCCCCCTCTCAACCGCAACTTCAGCTTACTCCGCCACCAGCCATTCGCCAGATCGCCGCGGCCGCAGCCAAATCATCGAATATTGCATCACCCTTGACCACGCACAGCGGAAACTAGCGAAATACGGCTTCGAAGAACGCTTTGACGAATTTAAAGAAGGCTACAAAAAACGCCTTCTTGCGTATCTACACGCCAATTCACGCGTCATGTCACCAATGATTACCGGCCCTGCCCGCTTCCCTGTATCCAGCAACAGGAAGAAATCAGACACCTCTGACAAGCGCCTAAGTGAACTCGTTGATTGGGAGAAAACATTCTTCGATCGCTGTCGCCGCAACTTCAATGGATCTAACATCATCAAATCGTCAGACAGTGATGCTGTTCAAAAACTAGAGGCCAAAATCGCCGCTAAGGAAGAAGCCCAGGCGAAAATGAAGTCCATCAATAAAATTATCCGCAAGAAGGGATCAAAACCGGAAGACATCGTAGAATTTGGTCTAACTCTCAAGGGCGCCCAAGAACTTTTCAAGCCAGACTTTGCAGGGCGACTAGGCTTCGCAAGCTACTCCCTCACCAACAATAACGCAGAAATCAAGCGGCTCAAAAAGCGTCTTGTAGAGCTCAAAGAAAAAGAGAACGCCGAAGAGACCGAAAAAGAAATCATGCCAGGCCTCGTGCTCAAGGAATGTCCCGACGATTATCGGATCCGGCTGCTATTCGACGACAAACCATCACAAAAAACAAGAGACATCCTCAAAAGCAACGGCTTCAAGTGGTCATATTCTAATGAAGCTTGGCAACGCCACCTCAATGCAGCAGGAAAATCTGCAGCCAACCGTGTCATCCAGACGCTTACAGCAGACGCCGCCTAAATACGTCACTGGTACGGCCGCTGCTTGATGCGGCCGTATACTTCCAACCATCGAGGACAAAAATATGGCTGAATACACTCTCTCAGCAGACCCGCACGCAGCACTGCAATTTCAGGATACACTCCGCCGCATTGCAAATCTTGATCACAACGATCAATCACCCTTTGATCGCTTCATATCTTCAATCATCGAACTCATGCCGAATTACGATGCTGAGATCAACGAATGCGGTACCATTCGCCTAAAAACCAGACGCCAGGTATTTCTAATTCACTTTACTGAAGAACCAGGTTGTTTCCGCGCGACACTCAATATCACTAACCTTGACTATAAGTTCCTAGTCCCACCAGTCCTCTCAGACATCAATAGCCTCCACACCGACGACACATGGACCTTACATTTTCCTGATACACAAGAATGGAAAACCCATTACAACGCGTTCAAAGCATTCCTTGGTAAATACGTTGCTCTCGAGAAAAAGCACATCAACGTCGCGTCAATTGGCCCGCATAGCCGCTAATCAGCGAGCCTTGCAACCAAAAGATGTCTGTGCAAAATTAACCGCCAAAGGAGCAAACAATGAAATTTGAGAAAACTATCTCATTCGCACTCGGTATAGCAGTAACAACTGCATTTTTCCAGTTTGATACTACAGAACCAGACACACCTCTTACTACAGAGTATTCTTTATTTAAGCCGCTTCCAGCGAATTGAACATCACCACGACAACAAATAAAATTTTTGGGAAATATGGAATACGAATGCATGACAGAAGAACAGCTCTATGTATCTTTAGAGATAACTGATCCCGAAACTAAACAAACCCGCCCATGCTCCAAAGATACCGACTATATTACCGTTGAAACCCTTGGTAGCGGCGATCTTAAAACCGTGTGTGCTCCGATTTCCGAGATGCTAGCCTTACACGAGGCTATCACCACCTCAAAATAGCCGCTCGTACTGCATACTTTTCGTCAGTGCGGCCTCATATGTTTTGAATGGAGAAACGCCGCAGCTTTTTTAAACACTGCGCCTTTTTCTCTATCTAACCGGTAGTGTCCGCTTTTCCGTGTAAGTGACCGTTCATGCATTTCCTTCTTCAATATATTGAAGAAGGAAATCTCTCGGGAAACAGGACGGCGAACTGGTTCAGGGCCTGCTTCCATGTTCTCGGT
>Ga0316208_1002311_pt1 | contig 15734 bp, 12 predicted proteins | sample 3monopyrite_MG_FD_204944 | JGI IMG/M metagenome (GOLD analysis project Ga0316208, IMG submission 204944) | Microbial mat bacterial communities from mineral coupon in-situ incubated in ocean water Damariscotta River, Maine, United States -... | ecosystem: Environmental > Aquatic > Marine >...
CTGAGTGGAACGCCGTAAAGTGAAGCTGTAGACTTTCGAGAGATCAGCCTGCGAGAAAGATTGTTGAGGCAAATAATAGGCTAAAGAGTGAATCAACAAAACTGATTTACTTCGCTGAATAGTTACAACAAAACAAGAAAAAAACATTTCACGGGATCGCAACTGCCCATTGACTCCATTGCCAAGCAGGCAATGGATAACTATTCTGGCTGGAAAGTAACGGGATTCTTCAACCATGTTTCCATCCAGAGAGCCAATAATGACCAAAGAACTTTTTGAGCAACTTGCCAAGTACGATACGCCAACCGTCTGCAATGCGATCGAGTTATGGGAAATACGTTCTCGTACTGCAGGTTATATGAACGAAATGATTCAAGCCTGTTTCCCCGGTTTCCCGCCGATGGTGGGTCTTGCACTGACCTCCACTTTTCGTTCCTCGGCTGCACCAGTGGGAGGGGATGCGTATTCCAGCATGACCGCCCAGACAGAAATTATGGAGAAGATGGAACTCCCTTGCATCATCGTCTTTCAGGATTTAGACAGCCCGATCGCAGCAGCGACTTTTGGCGAAGTAATGTGCAGCACCTACAAAGCATTTGGAGCAGCCGGGTTGATCACTTCGGGAACGGGGCGAGATTTGGAGCAGGTCGAAGCAATCGATTTCCCGGTCTTCACTTCCGGGGCACAGGCGGCTCATGGATATTGTCATTTTGTTGATGTCAACATCCCGGTTTCGGTGGGTGGAATTCTTGTTCGTCCCAACGACTTACTGCACGGCGACTGCAACGGCATCACCAGCATCCCGGCAGAAATTGCGAGCGAAGTCCCCGGCGTCTGCGATGAAATCATTAAAGCCGAACAGATCGTTCTCGATTACGTTCGCTCGGCCAATATCACTTCCGCTGGTTTTGATGAAGCCCGGCAAGCATGCGTGAACCAAATTTCCAAGCTGGCAAAAAAGTTAACGGGCAAATAGGTTTACTGACTCTACCGGATTCTATGTGAAGCCGGTAGAGTCAGGAAATTTAATGATATTGAACGCACATAGCGCGAGCATCTTGTGCCTGATAAAACCGCGTTATAACAGCAAACATCTACACCAAATATCGATTCCATTTCACAGAAGCACATTCGTCAGACTGAAAAATCTAGTGCCCTTTCAGGGCTTAGATTTGGGGTGTTTGTTTCCATAACCCGCTCCGTTGTCGCTCCTTAAATCTTTTGCAACCCCTTCTTTTAGGATTGAAGCTGCACTAGTCTACTTTTTCTCACGCATTTTTCCGCCTGATTCCAGCTACATTGAGAGAGGGGATTGGCATGAAGAATTACTTCTTGCGAATCCGGGCGGCTCTGGTTTTTACTGCGATTTTTCTGAGGACCTGCTGGGCTCTTTGCTCGCCTTCGGTTTTTGCGATGGCATGTGAAGAAGACATACCCTGCATTAGATTGTGAGCCATTCTGCGGTAAGCTTCGAACTCATGTTGAATTTGCTCAATTCCTTCCAAAGGCAATCCGGTCACAATGAATTGTTGGTAAATTTGATTGAGCCGATGCCTGTTACCGGCACTACTGGTCATGCCGATATCGTATTCTTTGAGATAACGAGTCATCTTGGAAGACATATCACGCAGCCAGCGGCGGGCATCCTGCCATTCGCGCACATCAAGGCTATCGGAATGCAAATTTTCTTCGGGACTCAGATCGCGATTGAGCGAATTTAACCGAGTCAATAATGCGACAAGTTGTTTTCGCAGTATTTTTAATTGCGTTTCCATTCCTCGAACGGCATTCCAATCCAGTTCGATCGCGCGACGTAAATTCTTCACTCGATCATCACTGCTTACACTACTTGATTCAGCGACATTTCCCACAACGGTTGTAGCTTCTCCCGCGATAATCAAATGAATATGCGGATCGATACCTGCTCCTGGCGGTAAAATCGGTTGGTGGATCGCCGGATGATCCTGGCAACTAATTTCAATAGGAGTTCCAAACAGCGAAACTCTTGCAAGTTGAGAGACTTCAATCGGAATCTCGTTGAGCAAACCGAGTAATGTCAAATGATTACCCGAAGCATGTTCCTGAAACGTTTCGGCAGGGATTGTCATGGTCAGCTGATTTGGTACTCCCTGCGGCTTAAACCAAGCCCAGATTATACTGGTAGGACCGAGACTTCCCGAAAGTGAAATCGGTTCCCAGTTAGTCGAAGCCGCCCGCTGATTAAAACCGGCGGCCTCCCTACTACTTCCCTCATTGAGGGATAAATTTTGATCGTTCATATTCAACGGTGTAGATTCAAAAATCAGTGAAGAATTATCAGTGAAGATTCAAAAATGAAAAGTCCCTTGGGAAAAGGTACGCAAACACCAACCATACAATTTAACGGTTGCTTATTATTCTGGACGAATCTTTGTTCGATTTTTGTCTGAAAAAATTCAAAAAAAAGACCCGCGAGTGTATGTTCGCATGATCACATTCTCCGTTATTGAAGAAATTTCTGTCATGATTCCGTGAACTGGCTGAATACAGGCTCAGCAGAATCCCGATAAACCTGATAACCGGAATATCTTGGGGATGTTCTGCGCGAAGAAAATTCTCGCACCGTGTTTGAGGCCATGAGAGAAAGTGAGTGCATGATGACAGCCGAGCAACAAGCAGAAATGCAGCCAGCGACAACAGAACCTGCCTGTTCCCGGTTCCGCTTATGGAGCATTGCGTTGCTGTCGATCAGTCTGGGAATTGCAACAAATCGCTGGATGTATGCCAATTCGAATTTGGCTTACACCGGCACCTTACAGGTAAAATCAACAGCCGTTCGCGCACCCGTGGAAGGGATTTTACAATCGTGGGTTGTTGAGGAAGGAGCTCAGGTCGATCCGCAAGCACTCTTATGTAAACTGACTGATGATAAACTGGAACGTGAAATTCAATCGCAACAGCGGGAAGTCGCCCGGCTCGAGGCAAGGTTGATTACTCTGCAAGCTGAAGTGGATGTCAAGCTGCACAATCATCTTCGGGATCTTGATGGAGATATTTACGCAACTCAATTACAGACGGCAGATTTGCTCCAGAAAAAATACTTTCACGAAATTGAAGTGATGGCCTGGCAAGAAGCACGTGCTCAAAAGAAAACGGAGAAATTAACAGAAGAAAAATTTGCCTCACTGGAGCCGGTCATTAACTCGCTACCGGCTAGTAGTAGAAATTCCGAGGAACTGACTGATTCGAAAATTGATAATCTGCTTAAAGAAGAAGCGGCTGTGAATGCAGTAGAAGCAACCGCGGCTCAATTAGAAATATGTTCACAACGACTGAAGGAATTACAGTTACAGAAAACAAGGCTTCTGGAAAAAGTAAAACAGGCCAACGGTTTATCCGAAGTGGAAATACAATTGAGCCAGGCAAAAGCGGAACTGGAAGAGTTGAAACGTCGTCAGTTACACCAGCAGGTTTATTCGAACGATCAGGGAACGATTACTAATTACCGCCATCGTCCGGGAGAACAAATCGCCGCAGGCGAGGTCATTGCCGACCTCTACCAGATGAACGAAGCATACATCGTGGCTCATATCCCCTGCTCGGCAATGCAAAAGTTTGAACTGGAATCGACAGTAAAATGTCTGTTCCCCAACGGCGAAAAACGAACAGGTGTCGTCACTCATGTTGCCATCACGACACAGCAGGTAACGAATACCGTTCAAGAAAATACTCCGACCGTCCCTGTTCGCATCGAACAAACCGGTGCCTTATGGCCTTCCATTCCAGTCGGCGGACGCGTCAGCATTATTCGATAAGAAATGTTCGATGTGGTCCTAACCCGGATAAACCGGAACCAAATAAGTTTTACCGCAGAGAACCACAAAAGAAACGAAAAACACGAACGAAGAAACCATCATTCGTTTAACGGCAAGCCGAAGGCGACTGCGTCAACAGGTTTGCTTTATTTTGAAGATGGCGAACCGCGAATAAACGTGAATTTTCGCGAATTATTTTCAGTCACAGTATCTGTGCTATTTTTTCCTTTCCTTTGCGTCGCCGCGTCTTTGCGCGAAACTCTTTTTCCATATTTTTCTCCTCTTTTTGTTTTGCCTCAGTGTTCTCTGCGTCTCCGTGGTTCAAATCTTTCTTCTTCGCGGTAAAAAATCCTGCCACTTTTGCACAGCATTTCAGTGATAATATAATAACAATCCAGCCGCGCGGGCAGATTTCGGTTAAAGCCCATGTCCTCATTACTGGTAGCATCGCTCTTGTCGTTTCTTTTGGCTATGATAAGCTTGCTTCAAAGTCAGGTAGATCACTTCCATTCCAACAACAATGGCTCCTCTTTTTCTTGAGCCAATGACTGAATTCTTACGATGCACATCATTGATACGTCAAGTTCTGTTACAGAAATACTTTGTCAGTTAATTTCCATTCCCAGTGTTAATCCGATGGGACGAAATTTAACGGGCGAAATGTATCTGGAAGAAAAAATGAGTGACTGGCTCGTGAAGTTTTTCCAGTCAATTGGTGCAGACTTCGAACGCATCGAAGTGGCTCCCGGGCGAGCCAATGTGATTGCCCGGTATGAGTCTGCGTCATCTGATTTAACTCTTCTGATCGATGCACATCAAGATACCGTTCCTGTTGATGGCATGACGATCCCTGCTTTTGAACCAGCGGTAAAAAATGGAAAAGTGACCGGTCGAGGTGCCTGCGATGTCAAGGGAGGAATGGCTGCTGCCTTGTTTGCGTTCCGCAGGTTAGTGCAGGAAAAACCAGCCGGGGCTGCGAATGTTATTCTCAGTTGCACGTGTGACGAAGAAGCAACCACGATCGGAATTTGCGACCTGGTGAAATATTGGCAGGAACCAACCGGGCGCTCTCGAATTATTCAAGCCGCTCCCGATGGCGCCATCATTATCGAACCGACTGAACTGGATGTTGTTGTTGCCCATCGGGGGGTGGTGCGTTTTCGTATTAATGTGGCAGGCCGCGCCTGCCATAGTTCCGAACCAACGCAAGGCGTGAATGCGATTTATCGCATGGCTCGTGTGATATCTATTCTGGAACAATATGCGAATAAATTAGGCGAATCGATACAGCCACATCCTTTGTGCGGCGAAGCAACACTCAGTGTCGGGCGAATTACAGGTGGTATCAGCGTGAATATTGTGCCGGATCGTTGCAGCATCGAAGTGGACCGCCGATTGATTCCAGGGGAAAACACGAAAGAATTTTTACAAGATGTTTTCGATGATATTGCCAGCAAAATTGATTTTGAAATAGAGTTCGAAGAACCCTGGATCGATTATCCCGCCCTTGGGAATCACAATAACAAATGGATGGCTGATCGATTACTGGAGTGCATCGAAACCGTTGATGGCAAGCATCAAGCAGTCGGCGTATCGTATTGCACGCATGCTTCTCCCGTTAGTGCAACAGGCATCCCCGCGATTGTTTTCGGTCCCGGCTCGATCTCGCAAGCTCACACCAAAGATGAATTCATCGAAATCGATCAACTCGAAAAAGCAGCAGAAATTTATTATCAGTTCTGCATCAATCCACCAACAAAGCAATAAATGTGGCAACAGTTGACACGTAACGACAAGCTTAATTACAGCAACAAATCATCAAGTTTTCAGAGCGATCATCATCAAAATTTAAGGGTACATAGTCGCATTTCCAACCGGTGCCAGCCATGGCAGTATTGCTCAATGGTATAGAGTGTTTCCCATGGAATAAGGGCATTTCGTGCATCTCTCATTCATGATGTTTCTTGTTATAATCAACGTAGTTGTGTTGACATTAACATCAGATCATGTAGATTGGAAATCGATTCATCTTTGAATCGTCTTCTTTCCAATGTTCTCTTGGAAAGTTTTTGGGCCAAATAAAATTTATCCTGCCCGGGCTTTTGTTCCTGCGTTGTCTAATTGGTCAATGCGTACAAAAGTTTGCTCTCTTTTATACCCGATGCCAAATTTCACTACCACTATTTCTATTGGTGGACTTGGTACCGAGAAGAGATGTGGCACTAGATGAAATACGTAGGTGCTTGGCTTTCGATCATATTGAGGTGCCATGTAACCTTTCATATTTAAGCGGGGAAAATGCCTGTCTTGGTATCTTCCCTCCTACTTGGTTAGTTTCTTTTTTATCCTTGAAGAAGGGGAAATGTCAGTATGAAAACTAAAGGCGAGACCAGACGAGGCGGATTTACACTTATTGAGCTACTGGTGGTGATTGCAATCATCGCAATCCTCGTGGCATTGTTGCTGCCAGCAGTTCAGCAAGCGCGTGAAGCTGCAAGACGCAGTAGCTGCAAAAACAACATGAAGCAGATTGGGTTAGCGCTCCACAACTACCACGATGTACACAATACATTTCCACCTGGGTACATGAGTGTACAACCTGAGAATACTAGCTCAACCGAACCAACTCTTTGGAGTTGGGGAGCATATGTTCTGCCTTACGTGGAACAGGCACCGATGTACGATCTCTTAAATATTGGTAATGTCACTTTGCAATCGAATTTGACTGCTGGTACGGCAACCAGACTTGCTTTGACGACACCAATTAGTGTCTTCAGTTGTCCTTCCGATGTTGGGCCTGCACTGAATGACTCTGCATTGACACCAGGTAGTTACAATTACAGTCGGCCAGTTCCTGATCCGACTGGAGCTGCTGTCGCGATTGCGAAATCAAATTATGTCATGGTTGCTAATTCTGCCAATAGTACAACCCCTGCAGTGACTCCTGCTAGTTATGGGCCTTTCAATGGAGTCGGAGCACAAAATTCACGAATTAAACTTCGAGATGTCATCGATGGGACCAGTTCAACAATTGCAGTTGGTGAAAGAGCCTATCAAGTAGGGGTGACTAAAATGGGAGCAGGCAACGCTGTTGGCTTCAGTGCGACCCTGGCTTCAGGAATTAAAAATGGCGGAACAGCTGTACTTGGGATTGGCTACTGGGGTATTAATCAGACTGTGGTCCAGGTTGCTCACTCAACCCGCTCCTTTAGTAGCCCTCACACAGGTGGTGCTCACTTTGTTTTATGTGATGGTTCTGTTCGCTTCATCAGTGAAAACATCGATTTCAAAGGGAATTCCATTTCCTTGGGAATGGTTCCTCCTATGGGTGTTGATAGCACATTCGAGAGATTGCTTTCAAGAAATGACGGGCAGGTTGTTGGAGAATTCTAAATAAGATTTTTATTCTGATAACTGAAATTTGACCAACTGCCCCGGCTTAGCAACTAAGCTGGGCAGTTTTTATTTCAGGTTGCCGTGGTGCAATCATGGATGTCACATGGAATGAACTTAACAGTAAATAAAATTGAATAATTGCCTAAGCACTTTCCAACCGAGTAAAACCTGGAAGGTGCATACTGGGGTCTGCACCTTGCTTATAACGACTCATCCCTGAGGGTGGATGCTTATTCGTAAATTGTCCATATTCTTGTGAGTATAACTACATCGTGTATGATTCCTGCGTAACCGATAGGTGAACGGATAAGAGCATTCGTCACTAATTCACACACCATCAACAGATATAATTGCAGAAGGAAAGTTAGCTGAAAATGAAAAACGTGAAAAATATTTTGTCGATTTGTTTCCTGTTTACAATCAGTTTTGTCAGCCTGGGATGCGGTGGAAGCGGAGGCGGAGATCAGCCTGAATTAGGGACCGTGACGGGGACAGTTTCTCTGGATGGACAACCTTTATCTGGAGTTATTATCTTATTTACCCCTGAAGAAGGAAGGCAATCAACTGCAGTCACGGATGAGAATGGAGGATACGAACTTGGTTATACAGGCGATTCTAAGGGGGCAAAAATTGGCAAGCATACGGTCGGATTTATTAATTCTGATGACGATAGCATTAAGGCCTCAGCACCAATCCCTCCCCAATACACTGTTGGTGCTGACACAGGGCTAACTGAAGTAGTCAAAGCAGGAAAAAACAGATTTGATTTTGATTTGATTTCAAAATAGTATTGAAACGACTCAGCGAATTGTTATCAGCTTTGTAAGAGCCAGTGAGAATTCAATCTTCACTGGCTCTCTTCCATGAAATCAAAGAGATCATAAACATGGCAAAGATGCCTGATATGCTTCAAAATAAATGGATGGCTGATCGATTACTGGAGTGCATCGAAACCGTGGATGGCAAACTTCAAGCGGTAGGGTACGCTGTGCGTACCACGTTTATGGATATGTAGAAGCTACAATGGCAATGTTTTCTTACTCTGAAAGTCGAAATTGGTACACAAGCGTACCCTGCCTCGCTATCAGTTTGCAACCTGTTCTCTACACCAGTTCGGGCATTGGGCGATACTTGTTGTGTTCGACCAGGAAGCGTGGGCGACCTTGGAAATCGGGGATGGCTAAATGATCCAGGTCGATTCCGACTGCTTTATAGAGTGTTGCAAAAACTTCCTGGAAATGAACCGGGCGATCTTCTGCTTGTTCGCCGAGTCGGTTGGTGGAGCCGATTACTTTGCCGGTTCGCATTCCTCCACCCGCCAGCAACGCACACGAAACACGCGGCCAATGATCACGCCCGGCATTACCGTTGATTTTCGGAGTCCGTCCAAATTCGCCCCAGACAACAATTGAAGTGTCGTCCAGCATACCGCGTTGTTCAAGATCCTCAATCAATGCGCTGAGTGCCTGATCGAGCATCGGCATATCTTCGCGACCTCGTTTGAAGTTGCCGCCATGCCAATCCCAGCGAGAAAAGCAAAGCGTCACACATCGCACACCTGCTTCAACCAATCGGCGGGCAATCAAAAAATTATCAAGCAGTTTCGGACCACCATCTGCAACCAGCTTGGCGGTACCTTTACCGTATCGTTCGCGAAGGGCAGGGTCTTCTTTTTCGACATCCAACGCATCCGCCAGTTTGCTCGAAGTTAAAATGCCAAACGCCTGTTGAGCGAAAGCATCCATGCCGTTCATCATGCCGGAAGCATCTGCCTGTCTGCGGAAGTTATCTAAAGAAGCGAGTACCTGTTTGCGATCTGAAAGCCGATCAGCAGAAATGCCGTTGAGTGTCATATCGCTGCGACCATCGCCATGCGGTTGAAACGGTGCATGTGCGACGCCGATAAAACCGGGCTGTCCAGGATCGCCCCATTCTTTGTGCCCCGTTCGTGGCGACAAACCAACAAACGCAGGGACGGCTGGATCTCGCGAACCGTAAAGTTTCGACAAGACCGAACCAAGTGCAGGCCATCCCCCGGAAGGTTGTTGATTAAATCGGCGACCTGTCAAACATTGAAACGCATCGTGTCTGCCATCGGAACCGACCATTGAGCGAATGAAAGCACATTTATCTGCCATCTGGGCGATGCGCGGAAACATCTCGCCAATTTCGATGCCGGACACATTGGTTTGAATCGGCGAGAACTCCCCGCGGATTTCCGAAGGGGCATCCATCTTGATATCCCACATATCCTGATGAGGTGGTCCCCCAGGCAGGAAAATCATGATGACACTTTTTTTGTTGCCACTAATTCCGGCAGTCTGTTCAGCACGAAGCAATTGAGGCAGCGACAATCCACCCATCGCCAGGCCACCCAGCTTCATCACCGAGCGACGAGAAACACCGTCACACAGCGAATAACGAGAACCAAGTATATTCAGCATTTCGCGTCTCCCCGGTAGGAAACAGTCTGGAAGGAAATGTAGGCGAGAACCCCCGCGGGATTTGTACAACGCTAACCGACCCTGTTATATTAACATCGACCCTCATATAAAGATACTTGCAAATAACCGATGCGTCAATCATTTTTTGCTATTGGGAACCGCTATTTATTCAAAGGGAGCACAGACATTCCTGTCTGTCTCGTAAAAGTATGCTGTAGTATAGGTAGACTAGAATGCCTACCCTCTGTCCAGTAGAGAATTTTCGAATAAATAAGAGGTCCCCTATTTTGAGGCCTGTTTCAGTGCATTGTTCACGTCATGGTACTTTTTCTGGAGTGATTGTTGATGAATCCGAATAGCCCCGGCTTTTTATTCCGCGCCTTTATCCCATCTATTTTGACTTGTACGATTCTTCTGATGGCACCTTTATTCGCCTGTGCAGAGCCTTCCATCAAGCCGTCAGCGGGGCAGGGAATTTTGGTTGGTGAGGTCACAGAAAGTTCCGCAGTCGTGCAAGTCCGGCTCACAACCAGTAGCCACCTAATCGAAGGTGACCTTCCCGGAACTGACGGCATGGTTAAGTTTGTAATCACTCCCATTTCTAAACAGGCGAAGAATCAAACGATTGAGTTGGAAGCCCCAGCGAATCCCGAGCATGATTTTATCGCCAGGGTGGTCGTTAAGAATCTCTTGCCGAATCAGAGATATTCATGCAAGACAACACTTCTTAAAAATAATCAAACCTACTGCGGTCCCACAGCCGAATTCAAAACGTTGCCGGGCGAGAACAAAGAATCGCGAGTAAGTTTTGTTGTGGTCACAGGAATGAACTACGCCAAGTTTCACGGCGATAACCGCATCGATAAAAAACAGCATTTACTCGAAAACAACACCAAGCTGCCCAGGGCCTACCAAGGGGCAGATAAAGAACGTGGTTACCCCGCGTTAAAAACAATCCTTTCGCACAGACCAGATTTCTTTATCGGCACCGGAGACAACATCTATTACGACACACCCGATAAACCAAGAGCGAAAACGATTGTCGAACTTCGCAAGAAATGGCACGAACAATTTGTGCAGCCGCGTTATCGTCACCTCTTTGCCAAAACGCCTACCTACTGGATGGTCGATGATCACGATTACCGCGTTGACGATTGTGATAATACCGGCAACTACAAACCAAGCCCCCAGGCAGGGAAACGATTGATGCTCGAACAGTTACCGTACGGGGCTTTGGACGACGATAAAGTGAAAACTTATCGCACGCATCGCATCAGTAAAGATTTGCAGATTTGGCTCGTCGAAAATCGCCTGTATCGCAGTCCAAATAAAATGAAGGATGGCCCTGAAAAAACGATCTGGGGAAAAAAGCAAAAGCAATGGCTCAAAAAAACGTTGCTGCAAAGTGATGCAAAATTCAAACTGTTGATCTCGCCCACGCCGATGGTTGGTCCGGATGATTTGCGAAAGACCGACAATCACACAAACTTCGGCGGCTTTCGAGACGAACGGGATGAATTCTTCGCCTGGTTGAATGAAACTGGTTTGGCTAAAAATAATTTCTACATTGTTTGTGGAGACAGACACTGGCAGTACCACGCGTTACACCCGACTGGAATTGAAGAGTTCTCCTGCGGCGCGCTGGTCGATGCAAATTCTAGACTGGGCAGAAAACCGGGAGATCCCAAATCAACCGATCCCCAGGGATTGATCAAACAAATCTACACACAAAAGAAACGCTCTGGTGGGTTTCTGGAAATTCAGACCACTCGATCAACCAAACAGACCCCTGCAAAAATAACCTTCGTCTTCTTCGACGAGCAAGGCAAAAAACTCTATGCGTTTCAAAAATAGTAACTACCCTGTTGGGTTTTACTGTAACAGATGAAAGAATTGGTTTGAGGCAAAGCCTCGTTAGAATCTTATCAACAAAATGCTGCGAAAAAGTGGCAGAATATTTTTGATGAATCGTAGGTCAGGCTTTCCAGTCTGAGACGAATGACACTGATCTTTCAATGAATAAAACAGCGATCACTGGTCAATCAGAGAGTCAATCTCATGGAGGCCACATTTGTCAGGCTGGAAAGCCTGACCTACTTTTCCCTAACGCCTATCTCCCTGTTTGCTTTCGGCTACTCCGGGTTAGGCTCTAAGAGTTTTTTCTGCCGCATCCAGTCGGCTGCTCGATTGGGCCAGGTGGGGAATGAAGAGTTTTTGACCGGGCGTAAGCCGTTGCCATGTCCGCCGCTGCGGTAAATGTGCAATTCTGCTTCGACTCCATTTTTCTTCAATGCACTGTAAAACTGCACGCTGTTGAGTGATGTGTGTGGATCGTTATGGGCATGGACAAGAAATGTGGGCGGGGTTTTATTTGAAATGGTAAGGGCAGTTGAGAGTTGTTCTGTTTTTTTATCAATCAGTTGCCAGGGGTAAAGTAACAGTGCGAAATCTGGTCGGCAGGATATTTTATCGATGCGATCTTTCGCTGGATAAGCTCGCTCGTTAAATCGCGTTGCCAGCAATGCGGCTAATTGTCCGCCTGCTGAAAAACCAAGTACGCCAATTTTATCCGGTTTCAATTTCCACTGCGATGCGCGATCTCGAATGAAGCTGATCGCTCGTTGTCCGTCCTGTAATGGTCGTTCGGAAAAAGAAGGAAGCACGGGATTCTTCTGGCCAGAGGCATCGACCTCTTTGGTTCGATAATGCACCACAAAGGCAGTCACTCCCAGGCTGTTGAGCCATCTCGCTGCTTCGGAACCTTCTTTATCGATCACCACGTAATTGTAGCCGCCACCAGGAAATATCAGCACGGCACAGCCGGTTCGCTTATTTTGCGGCGGTAAAAAAACATGAACTTGCGGTTTGGTGATATTCTTGATCCGCGTTGCGGGCGGGATTTCTGATGCCCGTTTTGCCAGCGCGATGCCTGCATCTGCTGTTGTTTCACCGGGAGCCAAACCGGTCCACACATCAATAATCTGATCCGGTTCGCGAGCAAGCAGGTCATTGATAGACAACATCGAAAATAGAAAAACTGTGAGAAATAATCTTTGAAAGCAATTCATAATGACCAACCTTGCTTTGTTTCAGATCGAAAGAAATGGTGGGCAGACCTGCAAAGCTTTAATCAAGATCGTAGAGAGCCCCGAATTTTGTTTTCAGGTATGTTGTTAAGGCATCTGCAGAGAACTTATTTCCGGTGACGACTTCTACCAGTTTCGAGGCCGAATACTGTTGGCCTTGCTGATGAATATTGTGGTTGAGCCATTCTTTTAATGGTTGGAAGTCGCCCCGAGCGAACATTTCATCCAGGTTCCCCAATTGTTTTTGTGCTGCTTCAAAGAATTGTGAAGCGTAAATGTTTCCCAGCGCATAGGTCGGGAAATAACCGATGTAGCCAGCTGACCAATGCACATCCTGCATGCAGCCTTCAGCATCGCTGGCGGGAACAATCCCAAAATATTCTTTGAATGTTTCATTCCACGCTTCCGGGATTTGATCCGCTTCCAGTTCCCCTGCAATCATTTTCTGTTCGAGTTCAAAGCGAAGCATGATATGCAGATTGTAAGTGACTTCGTCTGCTTCGACGCGAATCATGGAAGGTTCGACAAAATTGATCGCTGCGTAAAAATCGTCCAGCGAAACAGCGCTGAGTGACTCCGGGAACTTTTTTTGAGCATCGCAAAAAGAGTGCTGCCAGAATGAACGGGATCTGCCGACCAGATTTTCCCATAGACGGGATTGCGATTCGTGAATCCCCAGCGAAACAGCGCTGCCCATCGGCGTTCCCGCATGTTCAAGCAATAAACCTTGTTCGTACATGCCGTGTCCCGCTTCGTGCAACGTGCCGAAGAAAGCCATGTTGAAGAAGTGATCGTCATACCGTGTCGTTAACCTGCAATCACCCGGGCCGAATCCACTACAGAAAGGATGCGCAGAAACATCAATTCGACCACGATGAAAATCGAAACCGATTTCACCAGCCATCTGTTTCGAGAATTCTCGCTGAGCATCAACCGGAAACGAACGGGACACGATTGATCGATCCGGCTTGTTGTTCGCTTCTGCAATTTTCGCCACCAACGGAACCAGTTCGTCCCGTAACTGAGAAAAAGTAGATTGTACCTGGGCGGTTGTCATTCCCGGTTCGTACGAATCGAGTAACGCATCGTACAACGGTCCGTCCCCTTGCTGTAGACAAGCGGCTTGTTCCCGTTTCAATGCGATCATTTGTTTGAGCCACGGTTCGAACGCTGCAAAATCGTTCGCTTGTTTGGCATCGCTCCAGGCATGTTGTGAAAGAGCACTGAGACGCGAAAGTTCTTCCACCAGCCGCTGGGGTAGTTTCGTGGCTCGCTCATAACTTCGCTTTGCTTCACGAACATTGACCGCTTCAACGCTGTCGTCTGCTCCTAAATCTGCCTGAGAGAGTTCTTCAAGCAACTCTCCGAGCCGCGGCGATGTTGCCCATTGATGCTCCAGTCCTGCAATTAAACTGACTTGCTCCGCCCGTAATTCCGCACCGCCACTGGGCATGTATGTTTCACGGTCCCAATTAAGAACACTCGCACAAGAACCGAGTAAAGTGATTCGTTTCAGTTCGCTGATAAGTTTATCGTACTGTTGTTGATTGTTTGACATGATTTTCGTTTTGTTGGTATTTAGCATTTCATTGATAAAAGCTTAATCGTCATCTTTATCGTAATGGACCTCGACCAGTTTTTCTGCAATTCCTGTTTTCGGAAATTCTGCGATGACTGACTCTGCATCGGTGTGCATGCCCAAAACAGCGCGAGGCAGTCCCGAGAATTCCATGTTTCGCAGATAAAGCCACTGATGCTTGCCGATTCGACAACGAGCAGCGAAAGCGTCTGCTACGGAAAGCGCGGTGCGATTTTCTGTTACAGTTAATTTGCTCCAGTCGCAGGGACTTTCTTTTCTGGCGGGGGACCAATCAAAAAACAGAGGCATGGTTACATGATGCCGTGCTGCCTGGTTCAGGCAAAGACGATTTTGATTCAATTCAAGCACTCCGTTCGCCCCACTGACTCTGTCTTGAGGTAAACCGAGGGGGATGCTGCAAAAACGGAGGTTGTTATTTATCAGGAATAATTCCCGGTACTCGCGTTTCTTTTTTTCTTTCCACTGACCAGCAAGCGGAAGTTTCCAGCAAAGTTCAATCAGATTGTCTGGCTGTTTCGCAAAAACGGTATCAGATAGTAGCGCGATATGATCGGTACGCGAGAGAAAAATCTGGCGGTCGATAATCGCGGTCTCTGTTTCGTTTCGAAGTTCCAGAAAATCGCCCGTTTCATCACCAAACCAGCAGGAGCTGGTCCATTCTGTTTCCAGATTTTGCAGTTCGCCATCAATTCGTAGTTCTGTTTGCCAGTTGCCTTCAAAAACAGATTGCCCCAACGCAGATAATCTGAAAGAGACATCGGGGCGATCATGGGCAATTTTTAACAGGTCGGCTCCCGGATACCAATTGTTTCTTAGGCAAGCCAGGTGAGCCCAGGCTGAATTGGTTGCAGCCGTCTGGTCGATTCCTTTTTTTAATTTTCTGGCGGAAGGCTTAATACTTTTTGAGGGGCAGGAACCTTTGAGGGCAGCGTAACTTTGCACAGCCCAATGTGTCCGATTTTGCTGGGAATGGTCGCTGATTGCCTCGAGTAGTATTGAGTTCCAGTCGGCTGGGAAGGGCGATGTTGAATTGAGTTGACCATCGCTGCTTGTCATCGCGGCTGCTCTTTGAATTAAATCCTCCCATCGGGAGCGACCTCGGGAAGAGAGCAGTTTTCGATCAAACCATTTTGCCAGGCGGACAGTTCGTAACACAGAAGCAAAGTAGTGTGGAAGAATGGGAAGCAGGCTCGCGTGAGGAGTCCCATCGGTATCGGTTAGCTCACTCAGTTCAATAGCCAGAGATTTTCTCCCGGCTCGAAACAACCCGACAGATTTCAGGGATTGCCCAAAAATCGCACCAAGAAGAACCGGCAACTCTGCACGAGTGAGCATGATTTCCAGAGGAGCCTGCTTTGAATCGGCAGGTAATTCGAGTGTTTCTTTTACCAGACCAAGGTGCTGATAAAGCAAA
>Ga0316208_1002312_pt1 | contig 15732 bp, 12 predicted proteins | sample 3monopyrite_MG_FD_204944 | JGI IMG/M metagenome (GOLD analysis project Ga0316208, IMG submission 204944) | Microbial mat bacterial communities from mineral coupon in-situ incubated in ocean water Damariscotta River, Maine, United States -... | ecosystem: Environmental > Aquatic > Marine >...
CCGCAACGATGTTGGCCGCGTCACGGATCCGTACTTCGCGACTCGGCCAACATCGTTGCGGGCAAGATCGACGAGCATGACGTGCTCGGCTCGTTCTTTTTCGTCAGCGAGAAGTTCGTCGGCGAGTGCCTGATCTTCCGCGGGGGTCGCTCCCCGTTTGCGAGTTCCGGCGAGCGGGCGGATCGTGATTTCACCGTCTTCCGCTCGAACCATGATTTCAGGCGAGGCGCCGACCAGATGCATGCCCGAAGTCTTTAGCAGGAACATGAACGGGCTGGGATTTACGACTCGCAAAGCGCGGTAAATGCTCAGGGGTTTCGAGGTCGTTTCCAGCTTCAATCGCTGACTGATGACGACCTGGAAGATGTCGCCAGCCCTGATGTATTCCTTGCAGTTCTCGACAGCCTGCTCGAACTCTTTCTGCTCGAAGTTTGATTCGAACTTCAGCGATGGTTCTCCGCCAATGGAAACGTCGGCGGGTTGAATGTCGGACGGCGCTTCCTGAAGCTGCTGGCAGAGTTCGTCGACGCGCGCGGCTGCTCGATCGTACTCGGCCTGGGGATCGTCGGCGTTCGCGTCGGCGTGGCAGACAATCAGAATCGTTTTGCGGATATGGTCAAAAATGACCATCCGGTCGAAAAACGCGAACGACATATCCGGGACGTGGCGGTCGTCTTCCGGAGCGTTGGGCAGGTTCTCTGAATACCTGATGACGTCGTAGCCAGCGTAGCCGACGGCTCCGCCACAAAATCGAGGGAGTTCTGTCAGGTGAATCGAGCGGTACCGCTCAAGGAGTACTTCCAGTTCTTTCAGCGGGTCATCGGCGACGTAGTCTTTCGTTTCTCCGTCTGCGGTGACGACGACTTTCGTCCCGAACGCTTCGATCGTCATGAACGGGTTGTCGCCGAGGAAACTGAATCGTCCAACCTTCTCACCCCCGACGACGCTTTCGAACAGGAAGGCGCTGTCGCCTTTCAGCTTCGAGTAAGCCTGGACCGGAGTGATCGTGTCGCTGGTGAGTTGCCGATAAACCGGAACAAGGTCCACGTCAGCGGCGAGCTTCTGGAATGTGTTGAAGTCGGGCAGGTGTTTCATGAGGAATCGCAGCTGTGAGTTAAGTCGGCAAGCCGGCAGTCGCGTACGCTGATCTTCAAACCGCGTCAGAAGTTACGTCGCTGGACTCAGTCTGAGCGTTCCTTGACAGCCCCAGGGGTGGCAATAGAATTGCTCGGCTTTCCGGTTGGGATTGCAGTGCAAGCAGTTAAGTGAGTAAGTCGTTGCAGTGGTCACGGATTGAACCGGCTCAGCAGTTGATTTGCCAGTCACCCGATGACAAAACAAACCATGGATTCGGTTGCGTCTGGCGGGCTCGGTAGGAAATACCGTTCGCCAGAATTTTTCAGCCGTCGAATTTTTCAGCCGTCATTGTCAATCGCCAGCGGTTGAAACGCGTGAGACCTTTCGCATGAAGAAATGTCGTCGGTGTTCGAAACCCGCCACGCTCCACATCACGGAGCTTCGGCAGGGGGAAGCTACGGAGATTCATCTCTGCGAAACCTGCGCGAAGGACTACCTCAGTCAGGCTGAGGAAATGTCGACACCGGAATCTGAACTTCAGTTCGACCAGCTCGACGAAAGCGACGAGCCGGAAGTTTCCGGGATCGACGACCGGGTTTGTCCGAACTGCGGAATCACTTTCCGCGAGTTCCGAACGCAAGGTCGACTCGGTTGTCCGCATGATTACGTCGAGTTCGAAACCGACCTGATTCCGCTGATCGAAAACATTCACGGCGAGACGCAGCATTGCGGCAAGCTGCCCAGGCGAGCCCCCGATTCCAGCCGGCGTCAGCATCAACTGATTCGGCTGCGGAGTGAGTTAAAGCTGGCTGTCGAAGAAGAAGATTACGAAGCAGCGGCGCGGCTGCGTGACGAGATTCAGGAAGTGGAAAATCAATTGCAGGGCCACGATAAGCCCGAAGAATGACGTTTGTACTTGCGGCATCGATGCGGCAAGGTGATCAGGTAAACGGGCAGCAGATAAACGGTCAGCAGAAACGCAACGGGAGAAAAACGGTGGACCTGGACAGTCTCACGCAAAGTAATAGCGAATGGTTGCGTGGCACCGGCCCGGAGTCTGACGTTGTCGTGTCGACGAGAATTCGACTTGCCCGCAACCTCGCGCAGTTTCCGTTCAATACGCGCGCGGACGATTCGGCTCGAGGGCAGATCGCCGAGCAGGTGCGTGACTGCCTGGGTGATCTCCCGGTTCCCAAAGTTCTGAACTATGTTGACGTCCCGTCGCTGGATGAAATCTCCAGGCAGTTTCTGGTCGAACGACAATTGATCAGTCGTGAACTTGCCGAAGCTGACGGACCGCGAGGCGTTGCGTTTTCGTCCGCCGAAGACGTCAGCATCATGGTCAATGAAGAAGACCATCTGCGATTGCAGGTTCTGCGCAGCGGCCTGGCACTGGATGAGTGCTGGGAAGAAATCGACCGGATGGACGACGCTCTGGAAGAAGAGCTGACGTTCGCGTTTCACGAACGATACGGATACCTGACGGCGTGTCCCACCAACGTTGGAACGGGAATTCGAGTCAGCGTGATGCTGCACCTGCCGGCTCTGGTTCAGACTCGCGAAATTCAAAAAGTCTTCCACAGTCTGCAGAAGATTAACCTGGCCGTTCGAGGCCTGTACGGCGAGGGCAGTCAGGCTGCGGGCGACTTCTACCAGATCTCCAATCAGTACACGCTTGGGCTCAGCGAAACTCAGGTCATCGACAAAGTTCGCAGCGTGATTCCGCGACTTCTCGATTACGAACGCCGCGCCAGAACGGCGATGCTCGAAGAGAAGAAAGAGCAGCTTCACGACCACATCGCTCGCGCATCAGGCATTCTTCGGAGCGCTCAGACCATTAGCTCAGAAGAGACCATGCACCTGCTGTCGAGCGTTCGCCTGGGCGTCAATCTGGGGCTGATTGACGACGTCGACATCTCGACGCTCAACGAACTCTTCATCATGACCCAGCCGGCCCATCTTCAGAAGCTGAAGAAGACGGAGCTGGACTCGGCCGACCGAAACAAGGCCCGCGCCGCGCTGCTGCGAAACCGCCTGGCCAGCGATTCGCAAGACTGAGTCCGAACTTGAATCCGCAACCTTCCGCTCGGCTATCGCAGCATCGAACGTTGCATATTCTGCGGGCTGTGCTGCCACATCGGTGGATTGCCTGCAGTGCGATACGTTCCGGAGTTTGGTCGATAGCCGCTCGTCTGTTCGATGGACGAGTTCGGAATCGGCGGCACGCCGTCCATCGTTCGCCACGACGGCGGCGGCAGCATGATCACTTCTTTTTGCTGGTATTGCTGGCTGTGAGTGTCGATGTAGCCGTCGTTCGGCAGATTCGTGGCCTGTCGCTGTCGCTGTTGCAGCATCGAGTGAATCTGATTGACCTGAGCCTCCAGAGTCTGAGTTCTCTGAGCCATATTCGTGGTCGTTGAAGTGGCGATCGGTTGTCGCATTCTGTTTTGCACCTGCCACGCTGGAGGCCCGGGCACGGCTGCTTCCGGCGGAGATGGTACCGTCAGGAACGGCGTTGCTTCAGTGGCCGGCGTCGGGAACTCACGGCAGCAGCCTGGCGATGTTGTGCAACAGGCTTGTGGTCCGCAGCGGGGATCCTGACGGCACGAGTCAAGATTGCACGCTTTCCGATCATTGCACGATCGATTGGTAGCACAGTCAGGTTGTCGATTCTTGAGCTGCAGAACCGGAACTTTGAATTCCTTCCACCCGATGATCGGTTTTTTACATCCAAGGTTTGGCGGAGCCTTGCACACTTTCTGACAGGACGACTGGACCTTGCGGCAAGCGTTAGTCAGATCGCACGATCGTCGATCCGGTGTCTGTTCCCGGCAGTTACCGGCGTCACGAACTTTGCACGTCGGGAGGGGAGACATTGATCGACAGGCTTGCGTGCATTTCTGCGCCGTCTGGCAGCCGGTGATCATCGCGACAAATGAAAGCAGGATGAATGTTCGCATGAGATGCCTCCCGGTTGACCGGGTTCGTGTCGGAAACCTTAGACCCGCTGGGCACGTCCGGTGCAATTCACAATTTGACCAGCGCGTTTGCAGGATTGCCTGCCAGTCGTATCGGACACGGCTGATGCCGCAGTGAGCAATCTCGACGAACTCCGCAATCGAGTAACAGGCGTCAAACTCTGCCGGACCGTACTGTGTGTCGATCAGGGGAATTCGGAGGTAAACGCCGTTGGCCTCGCAGCAAGGTTGTAAGCGTCACCGGCTAGACCGCGCCGCGAGACACTGTCGGGCCACGGTCGGCGATGGCCTGATCGATGGCGCTGACCGCGTCCTGTGAAAGTTGCCAGGTCAACGCACTGGCTGTTTCGGCGATTTGTTCGGGGCGTTTGGCTCCGCATAGTGCGGCCGTGATGCCGGGCTGTTGAATGGTCCAGTTGACGACGAGTTCCGGTATCGAATGGCCAATGCCGTCGGCAATTTCGCGAAGTCGGTCGATGAAGTCGTGGTTTTTGTTCCACTCTTCACCCTGAAACATCGGGTACTTCTGTCGGCCATCTTTCGGAGCGAACTGGTGGTCGCGCGGCAGCTTTCCGGCGAGCAGGCCTTTCATCAGAGGCCAGTAAACCATTGTCGAAACCGAATTCTCGATGCACCAGGGAAGTTGCGATCCCTCAATTTCACGTTGAAGCATGTTGTAGTGAGGCTGGTAGGCGGAGAGCGGGCAAACAGCGTTGAATTCCGTCAGTTCAGCGACAGAAGCATTGGAAAGACCTGCAGAAAGCACCTTGCCAGCCTGAATCAAATCTTGAATCGCGCCGGCTGATTCTGCAATTGGAACCTGTGGATCTGGAGCGTGCAGGTAGTAAAGTTCGACTCGGTCCGTACCAAGCCGCCGGAGACTTTCATCACACTCGACAACGATTCTTTCGGGGCAGGCATCACTAACGCTGATGTTGTTTTTCCAGTGCAGCCCACACTTTGTCGCGATGACAATTTTGTCACGCACATTGCCAAGCACGTCTCCGATCATCTTCTCGCTCTCGCCGTCGTACCCGTACATGTACGCGGTGTCGAAGAAGTTAATGCCCGCGTCAAACGCGGCTCGAATCGTGGCTTCGCTGCGTTCGCGAGTGACGTCAACACTCGTAATCCCCGTCACCGGCCAACACCCCATCGCAACGGGGGTGATTTCAATGTTTGTTTTTCCAAGTCGTCGACGAGGTTGCATGGGCTCGGCACTTCGTTCGGGGTTTATCGGGTCAGGTTGAGATGAGAGATTCTGACCGTCGCAGCGCTCAGTTCAACCGGACCGTCTTCGGCGATGGATGGGGCTGAGTTTGCGGAAAGTTTCCCCGTAACAGATCGACTGATGTTGAAAGTTTGCCGGCTGGATCGGTCGTAGTCTTGTCCCGATGAAATCCCGCTCAAAACGTCCGGATACTCGTTGAGAATGTGAAGTGGCGGTCGCATACTCGCGCCGCTGTTTGCGAAAACCGAATCACATTCTGAAATACACGAGGACTTGCGATGCGTCGACTTATGAGTGGAATTCTTTCGTTGGCTGCCGCCGTTGCGGCGTTTGGAACTTTACAGGTAACTGCGGGCGATTGTGCGGCACCGGCTCCTGTGTGCAACACATGTCAGCCGAAGAGAACGGCTCGGCCAGCGATCTGCTGCCGTCGGGCGCCGTGTAACGCGCTGCGTGCTCCGATTATCAAACCGGTTTGCCCGATTCAGGTCTCCGTAACTTGCTGCCCGCAACGATGCCCAACGACTTGTCGAACCGTGAAACGCACCACACCGGAGCCGAAGGTAACCTGCTGCTCACCGAAACCGGCGACGTGTGCGGCCCCTCACGCTGTCGATGTGTTGCCGGTTCCGTCCGGGAAAACGAAGGCCGTACCCGCGCCACCGGCTGAAGTTGCTCCAGTTCCCAAAGCGAAGGCTGTTCCTTCTCCACCGAAAGACGCTGCCTGAGCATCCAGGTTGCGGTCGGTCGGAATTCTAAATCGCAGAGTTCGCTGAGCAGTTAGACGCAGAGAAAAGGAGAGCTCTCCTCAAACTCTGCGAGACCTCAGCGCACTCTGCGATTTTTTAATTTGGGCGATGGACTCAGCCGATGACTTCGTGCTGGATGGTGAGTTGTTGAAGCCGTTCAGGATTCGGGTCGGGAATCACGTCGAAAGCTCGCACCGATGGAATTCCGTCGGCGTTTGAGACGAGTTCCAAGGGCTCCTCGGCAAGGTCTTTGGTGTAGAACCTCGAACTCGGAAAAATGTCGGCGGGGTACGTGAAGTTGTCGAGCATCGCCAGTGCCGTGCAGATGCCGGCTCCGGTCGAACTTTCCAGCATGCCTCCGACCCAACAGGGAATACCGGCCTGCTGGCAGACGTCGTGAATTGCCTTCGCGATAGTTAAGCCGCCGACGCGTCCAGGTTTAACGTTGACGTACTGACAACTTTTCAGAGCGATGGCCTGTTCGGTCTGACGAGCGGTGACGATGCTTTCATCGAGGCAGACTGGCGTTTCGATCTGCCGCTGCAGTTCGGCGTGGTCGAGCAGGTCGTCGTGTTGCAACGGCTGTTCGATCATCGCCAGGTTGTATTGATCAATCTGGCGAAACAGGTCGGCGTCGGAGATTCGATATCCACTGTTGCAGTCGATGTGGAACGTGTGGTCCGGGTGCTGACTTCGCACGGCTTCGAGCATGGGAACGTCCCAACCGGGGCGAAACTTCAGCTTGATGCGAGGGAAACCCGCTTCGACCGCCGGACCGATCGCGGTGAGCAGATCGTCGATCGAGTCCATGACTCCGAAATCAGCACCGACGGGGACTTCGTTGCGGGTTGCTCCGAGCAATTCGTGAAGCGGTTTGTTCTGAAGACGCGCTTCGAGGCTCCACCAGGCGGTGTCCAGCACGGCCTTGGCGAACGGATTTCCTTTGAACAGCGAAAGTTCCGACTGCAGTTGCTGCCCGCTGGTGATTTCTTTGCCAAGCAGCGATGGAGCCAGCCAGTCTCGATTCACGCCGAAGATGCCATCAGCACATTCCGGGCTGTAACACGGAGCGGCAAAGGGGGCGCTCTCTCCCCAGGCATCCACACTGCCGCTCGTCATTCGGCACAGGACGGAATGGATCGCGGCGTCTTCTCCGTAGGCCGTCCGCCACGGATAAATCAGCGGCATCGCGACATGAAACAGTTCGATTCGGTCGATCTTCATGGTGTCGGTTCCTCGAACGAAAACTGATTTGTGCAACGAACGATGTACGCGACCGCTGGTTGACGAGTCGCAATCTGACGCAAAGTCGCGGAGACGCCAAGGATCGCCAGGAAAACGCTTGCCGCAGAGGCATGGGCGAGGCGATCCGTGTTGACGCATCTGTAACGCTGGTCGTACCTTCCGGCCTGTTGTCAGGTACCTCTCCCCCTTGGGGGAGAGGTCGCGGTCTCAGCCGCGGGTGAGGGGGATTTGCGTCTGAACTCAATCGAATGGTGGACTTTTCCATAACGGAAACCCTCACCCGGCCCTGAGAGGCCGACCTCTCCCGCAAGCGGGAGAGGTGACGTTCTCGAAGAATGATGCTGCCCAATTCGGTGCTCGGCGGCATTACAACCAGGGGCTCGGCGGCATTACAACCAGGGCGAATGGAATCGTGATGAATATCTTCTTTTCTGTGGGCGAACCCAGCGGCGATCAGCACGCCGCTCATCTGATGCAGGAAATGCAGGCTCGCCGGTCCGATCTGAGGTTCAGCGGTTTCGGCGGTCCTCAGATGGAACAGGCCGGGCTGGATTCACTCTTTCGCCTGACGAATCTCGCCGTGATGGGCTTTTTCAAAGTCATCCCGCTGCTGTTTCAATTCTACCGAATCGTCAAACAGGCGGAACGCTACTTCGACGCTCAAAAGCCTGACGCCGTTGTGCTCGTCGATTTTCCAGGCTTCAACTGGTGGATCGCCCGCAAAGCAAAGGCTCGCGGCATCCCGGTCTTTTACTTCCTGCCGCCTCAGTTGTGGGCATGGGGACCGCACCGCGTGGAACGAGTTAGGAAATTTGTCGACCACGTCATCACGGCGCTGCCGTTTGAACGGGACTGGTACGAAGACCGCGGCATTAAAGTTGACTATGTCGGACATCCCTTCTTCGACGAAGTTGGCAACCACGTGCTGGACGATCGGTTCGTGCAACTCTGGAAGAACCGACGTTCGCACACCGTTGCCGTTTTGCCGGGTTCAAGAAGTCAAGAAGTCGGTCGCTGCTGGCCGGTTATGATTCAGGTTCTGAAGAAACTGCACGCGCGACATCCCGATGTGACATTCCTCGTGGCGTGCTATCGAGATTCGCATCGCCGCCAGTGTCTCCAGCAGATGCTGGTCGAGGCTCCATCGTTGCCCGTTCAGTTCTTTGTCGGAAAAACTCCGGAGATCATCGAAGCGGCGGACTGTGCGTTGATGGTTTCCGGATCCGTCAGCCTGGAGATGATGGCTCGCAAAACGCCCGCCGTCGTTCTCTACCGAGTGAGTCGAGTCACCGGCATCCTCGGCGACCTGTTTCTGCAGTGCCCGTTCATCACCCTTCCAAACCTGATCGCCGGCCGCGAGGTGATGCCCGAATTCCTCTCCGTTGGCAATCCGAGCAAAGTCATCACCGGAATTACCGACGTCCTCGACCGTTGGATTCGCCTGCCCGACGAACGACAGCTCGCGACCAACGATCTGCTCGAAGCCAGCGAAGGCTTCGCCGAGGGCGGCGCGATTCAGAAATGCGCCGGCCTGATCCTGGAGAAACTGCCGGAAGCGACACACGCGACACACGCGGCAGCACAACAGTCAGCATCGAAAGCAGCTTAGATTCTTTCATTGAGTCAAGCGCGCATCGTACGACGGACATCCTGTCCGTCGCGAAGCCCAGTCCGATGGACAGGATGTCCGTCGGACATTTCGTTGCGGCCAAACCGCGCTAGGATTGTGTTCCTTAGGAATTGTCCCGAAATAAGTTCCTTGTTTGACCGCAAGCCGAAGGCGCCCGCGTTTCAGACGCTGGCACGCATTCAAAACACCATCGCCTGCGGCTTCGGGTCAAACAAGGCAACGGAAATCGGGAAGTTATTTCGGGACTGATCCTTAGCGCGAATCCGACTCGCCAAAGTCGTGCTTCCGCGTGAGGAAGAAGGTGGGTGTTCGCGGATTAGCGGTCTTTCACCGGGCTGCTCAGGTCAAATTCATCCTGCCAGATCCGACCACGCTGTTCGACGTGCCCATTGAGCCTCTCTGCCGGTCGGGTTGTGCCGATTATGACGCTCTGTCGCTTTTGGCTGACCCTGTAAATTGAGGGTTTTGCCATGCTGGCCCTGACGCTCGCCGCTGGCGCGGGATAATTGAATGGGAATCTGCGCAGTTTGTGCGTTTGATTGGTCCTTCGATCGGATCGTGACATAGGTTTGTCACAGACTTCCGGCTGCTCTCGTTTGCCGTCGGATCCTTTGTTGACGAATCCGTCGAAGTTCCACCGCCGGGCGACACCGGTTTTGAGTCCAGCTCATGAGGAGCCGGCCTGATATGCATTGAGGCGGTTTGCGACATCGTTCCGCGGGAACTTATCGGAGCAGCGAGTCAGGTATGTTACCAGAATTCACAATCGGTCTTGTCGTCTTCCTGATTGGCGTGGGTGCTTACACAGTCACCGCGGCCATCTCTGACATTCGCATCAAAAAGATCCCTAACAAGCTGACGCTTCCGTTCTTCGGAGCGGGAATCGTTTATCAGCTTGTCTTTCACGGTCTGGCCGGACTCGGCGAAGGGGCACTTGGTTTTGTCGCGGGCTTTGGCCTGCTGTTCCTGCTCTGGATGATCGGGAGTGGCGGCGGCGGAGACGTGAAGCTGATGGGTGGCCTGTCGATGTGGCTCGGCTGGAAGCTGACGATCATGGTTCTGATTGGCAGCGTCGCTTTCGCGGCCGTCGGGACGTTCTGGGTGATTGTCTACAGCATGTTCTCACGCGGCGTTTACGACACCAAAGACAAATATCTGGCAACGGGTAAGTTGAAGAAGGGCGAGAAGCCCAAAAAGGAAACGCTCGAGCAGAAACAGCATCGCCGCCCGATGGGCTACGCCGTGCCAGTTGCTCTGGCGACGTGGGCGGTCGTGGCGTGGCAGTTGCCGCACTTTCCATGGATCGGCGAAAAGGTTCTGGCCGGACTCTTGCAGGCGGGTGGCTAAGTGTCATGCAAGCGTCAGATGATGCAGCTTTCAGATAATCAGAGTTCATTTCGAGACAGGTCGAGCAATGCAACGGGTTGATTCAGTGAAAACCGGGTGTGAGCGGAGGCGGAATAAAAAACGCTCCGGAATGCTCAGCGCTGAGTTGATCATGACGTTGCCGATTCTGGCCATCGTGCTGTTCGGGCTGTTCGAGTTCGCCTTGCTGTTCACCGCTCGCGGCGAACTGTCCGAGGCATCCAGAGTTGCCGCTCGGAAAGCGACTTTGCCGGGCGTGACCTACGACTCGGTTGAGGAAGAGATTCGTCGAGTACTCTCGCCGAGACTCCAGCGAACAATGGAAGTATCAATCGATCAAGGGCAACGCACTGGTGACGTCGTCACCGTGGCGATCGCCTGCGACATGAATAGTGCGTCTCCGGATCTTCTCTGGCCAATTGGGTACAGCCTGAAGAATCGGAAGCTTTACGAAGTGACGAAGATGATCAGGGAGTAAAAGCCGGCTTTTCGCCGACGGGTTTGGATACTCACTCCATATTGCACTCGTTGACTGGCAGGGGCTTCGCAGCCGTTGTCGGTCGACTGGCACTGAATAACGAATAAGTCATGCGGGTTGAGACTCGGAGCGGTCCGGGTTTCTGGTAACACAATTTTGAAGTTAAGCGTCTGGCAGGCATGCTGTTGACCGGGTGGGCTGGTCAATCGAAGCCGCTGGTTGCGAACGCGAATCTCTCAGAGGAGCAGACCGGTGAAGAATCTCACTCCTGCAAAACTCATCGTGATGATGATGGTGGCTATGGGGCTGCTCGTGGCTCTTTATGTCGGTAAGCAACTGCTCGCTGACAACACTCCGCCGCCGCGCCGGATCGGCACTCGGACTGTTCCGATGCTGGTTGGCGATGTCGAAGCAGGCACAGTCCTGACGCAGGACCATATCGGTATGGGGCCGTGGCCAGCCAACGAGATCAAGGGCGATGTCCTGCTGAATGCCACGACTATCATTGGACGAGTCGTCCGCAAGCCAATGAGTGCCGCTGAGCCGATTCATGGCAGCGCTCTGTTTCCAATGAACGAGTTGCCTCCGCTGACCGTCAGCGACGGCTATCGAGCGATGACGATTCACCTGACTGACAGCGCAGCGATCATGAATGGTCTGTTGCGGCCCGGTGACCATGTCGACATCGAGTTCACTCCTGAGAGTCGTATCACATCCGACCCTCGCTATCAGGAGATCGGCGGGTTGTCGGTCGTGCTGTTTAAGGGGATCCGAATTCTGGCGATCAATCGCGCCTTCGTGCAGACGAGTATCGAATCCAGCGGCAATAACGTAACTCTGGAAGTTGCAAAGAAGGATGTCGCGACTCTTAGACTGGCCGATGAGAATGGCGAGCTGTACCTCTCTTACACGCCGGATGCGATCGGCTCAGTGACGGTCGCCATTGCGAATCCTGATCGACCGACCCTGGAAGAGCTGCTGCAGCTGGCTCCAGTTCCAGAAGAGACTGTGCCACCTGAACCCGATGTCTTCTACTCACGAATCTATAACGGAGCCAACGGCGGATACCGGCAGACGTTTGTCAACGGCGTGCCAACTGGAAACAACGGCAACGGGAACTACGGCGGGTATGGTGGCTACGGCGGGTACGGCAACAACAATGGGCAGTTGAATCGAAATCAGTTTGGCTACAGCGGTGCGTACCAGGGACCTATCAACGGAAGCATTCGATACGGATTCCCGAACGGCAACAATGGCATGGTGAATCCGGGATTTGCACCGGGAGCGGTGCCAAACAACGGCATGGTGCCTTACAACGGCGGCGGCATGATTTATGGACCGCAGACCGGAACGGGCACTTCGAGGGCTCCGTCTGGTCAGGATTCGAATTCGCCAAATTCGGGTTACACGGGCATTGCCAGCAGAACAGCCAGTGCTCGCTGAGCGGTGCTGATAGATTCGAAGAAACCTGAGCGGTCCGATCATTGATCGGGCCGCTTTTTCGCGTTCGTAACAATTCGTTTGGGCGAGTTCTTAAACAGCCCAGTGCTTGAGGAAGACGTGCGGGCGGAATTGCACGGAACAGGGAACCGGTCGCGTTGTCCGTGGAGTCAGATCATGAGGATTTGCTCCGTCGCTGCTGAGTTTTGTGACCTATGTTTGGCAGGACGAAGTATTGCGCCCTCACAGGTCGAGGATCCAGAACGATGATGGTTCGCAGCCAGCTGACAATTCGACATCGCCAGACTGCTCGAGGACAAAACTCGAAGCGGCGCGGAAGCATGGCGCTGGCAGCCATGTTGTCACTGCTGGTGATCGTCGGCGGAGTGGCCATCGCGCTGGACCGACTGTGGCTTGATAGTGCACAGACCGAACTTGAATCTGCCGTGGAAGCGGCAGCCTTGCGAGGAGGTCAACTGCTGGCGTCCGATGATCTGTTGCGACTTGATGCCGACATTGAAACACGTCTGGAGCAGGCTCGACGCGACGCTGGCAGCATCGCCGGAGAAAATCTCCTCGCGGGCAAGCCCGTCGAACTTGATCTCTCTCCGGAAGGCGACATCCGTTTCGGTCGACTGGTTCGTCGCGAGCGGACAAGAGAAGACGTCTTCATCGAGACAACCGACCGTCCCACAAGTGTCGTCGTTCGAGGCCTGCACTCGCGGTCACGAAATAATCCCGTCGCCACTTTTCTGAACTCAGTCAGCGATAACGAAGGAGCCGATGTTTCTGCACTGTCGGAAGCAACGATTGATAATCGAATCGTCGGGTTTCAGCCGGTGGCTGGAGTTCCGATTCCTGCGTTGCCGCTGGCGATTCTGCGGGAAGTTAAGGAAGGCGACACTCGTGAATCGTGGTTGATCCAGATCGAGGATCGGCAGGGAGCCGACCAGTACGGGTACGACGAGCAAACGGGACTGGTTACTGACGGCCCCGATGGAATTCCTGAGATCCGACTTCGAAGTGCGATTCGTCGCGGCGATCCGAAGAAAGCGAACGTCCATCTCTTCGATGTGAACGGAGTTTCGACCGATGAAGAATTGCTGCTTCACATGCAGAACGGCTGGCACGATCAAGACTTGCCGAAGAGCCTGACCGAACTCCGCTTCGACGAAAATTCGTCGCACGATTTCGAGACGACTGGCGGGATTCACGGCGCGGCACCTCGCGTGTTGGAAGAGCTGATCGGTCAGTGCCGCATCCTCTTCCTTTATGACGAGTTCCTGCCGACTGGCAGGTCTGGCTCGGGAAGAATTCAGGTCACGCAAGCAGTCGCTGGCCGCGTCCTGTCAGTCGAAGTTCTCGACGACGATGGCTGCGAATTGATCATTCAGCCGGGAGTCATGACGACTCGTACGGCATTGCTTGCTTCAAGCGAAAACGAAGCCAGGTCCGGTCGACGGAAAAAACGCGATCGCGAAGACCGCTCGGAAAAACTGGCGAATCGATACATCTACAAGCTGCAGATTACGAACTGAAACACCTGAGGCCGACTCGGTCACAATCAGTCAGAATGAGGCACGACATGGTTGCTGAAGCTCCCACTGCAACAGTTACAAGCGTTGAGGCTCAACAGAAGTTTCAGCAGCTGAAAACGCATTTGCATCGCCGCATGATCGACGCGATCGATTTGTCCAAAGCCGGGCAGATCGAAGAGTCGGAACTGCGGCAGCAGCTTCGGTCACTGGCGTCGCATCTTGTGTCGATGGACGAAGTGCAGTTGCCTGTCGACCAGCGCGAGGGCATGGTCCGAGAGATCATGGACGAAATCTACGGGTTCGGTCCGCTGGAACCGTTGATGAATGATCCGGAGATTTCCGACGTTCTGGTTAACGGTCCTGACCGGGTCTTCGTTGAACGCAACGGTATTCTGCAGCCGACGAATGTTCGGTTCGCGGACAACGCTCACTTGCTGAGACTGATTCATCGACTCGTCGGTCGAGCTGGTCGCCGAATCGACGAAGTCCAGCCGATGGTCGATGCCAAGCTGCCGGACGGTTCACGTCTTAACGCCGTGATTCCGCCGCTGGCTCTGAACGGGCCGACGGTTTCCATTCGACGTTTCCGGTCGAGAGCGTTGCTGTTTGAAGACATGGTTTCGATGGGCTCGCTCGCTCCCGAGATCGCCGACTTTCTGGTGATGGCCGTTCGCGGTCGACTGAACATGCTGGTTTCAGGTGGTACGGGTGCTGGTAAGACGACGTTGCTGAACAATCTCAGCCGCTTCATCCCGGTGACCGAACGCGTCATCACGATCGAGCAGACGGCCGAACTTCAGCTACAGCAGCCAGACGTTGTGTCATTGGAAATGCGGCCTGCCAACGTTGAAGGCACGGGCGAAATCGATCAGCGAGACCTCTTGAAGAACAGCCTGCGAATGCGGCCTGACCGAATCATCGTCGGCGAATCCCGTGGCGGCGAAGTTCTTGAAATGCTTCAGGCCATGAACACGGGCCATGATGGTTCGATGAGCACGCTTCACGCGAACGATACGCGAGACGCTCTTGACCGCCTGGAAATGATGATCGCGTTGTCGGGCGTTGAGCTGCCGACAGCGGTGGCTCGTCAATACATCGCTTCGGCTGTGCAGATTCTGGTGCACATGTCGCGGCTAAGTACTGGCGAACGAAAAGTGACTCGAGTCTCGGAAATCTGCGGAGTGCGAAACGGCGTCTACATCATCGAGGACATTTTCGTTTACCGAATGCAGGGCGTCGATCCGAATGGCCGTGCAATCGGGTCGTTCTTCGCAACGGGCCATGAGCCCGCCGTGTTGAAACGTCTGGCTGCGTCCGGCTTTGATCTGCCGAGCGAGATGTTCGATGCTCGAGAGCTGCAGGCTCGATCGTCCGCAAAAGAGTAATTGGACAAGGTGGAGCAGAGTCGTCGGAGTCGCTGAAAAGAAGTCAATAAGTTTCAGGAAAGTCGCCATGTCAACTGGATTTGCCAACTCGCCGATCGAGCCGTTGCCAGCGTTCGACGAAATTCTCCGCGACCAGGAACTGTTCGGAACGGGCGAGGACGAAGGCGTTGGCAACTCGATCAACTTCTGGTTCGACACACTGATGATACAGTCAGGAATCGGTGTCGGCCCTTCGGTCATGCTTTTTCTGTGCGCGTTGAGCGGCATGACTCTGGGCGGCATCGTTTTCGTTCTGCAGGAGAATCTACTGTCGAGCCTGATGATTGGCACCATTGGATTCGCTGCTCCAGTAGTCGTGGCTGTGGTGATGCGGCAGCGACGGCAGAAGCAAATGATGGCGCAACTGCCGGCGATGATTGACGAGCTGGCTCGTGCGGCCAAAACCGGACGGAGTATCGAACAGTGCTGGGAACTGGTTGGTAACGACACGTCGGCTCCACTCGGAAACGAGTTGCAGGAATGTTCTCGACGAATGAAAATGGGCGAGGACATGACGCAGGCGATCAAGGAACTTCCTTATCGAACCGGCCTGGTGACGTTGAACATTCTGGTGACG
>Ga0316208_1002313_pt1 | contig 15727 bp, 15 predicted proteins | sample 3monopyrite_MG_FD_204944 | JGI IMG/M metagenome (GOLD analysis project Ga0316208, IMG submission 204944) | Microbial mat bacterial communities from mineral coupon in-situ incubated in ocean water Damariscotta River, Maine, United States -... | ecosystem: Environmental > Aquatic > Marine >...
GCCCTGAGACTGGATCTTTTTTCAGCGTATCGGCCACTAAAATAACGAGGCCATCGATTTGCCTGCGGAAGTCAATTGGCTGCCGGTAAAACCAAATAGTGGTATTGAACGGTAACAGCATGGCAGGTTATCTCGTGAGAAGGCTGGGTAACAGTGCCAGTAATTCAGGGGAGTAAATCACTAGACGCGCACCATTGGGGCATTCCAGGACACCCAGTGGAGCAGCGGGTGCAGCTTTGGGTTGCGGCTGAAGTTGAGGCGTAGCTGTTACATTGACTGGAATAAATGCGTTTGGAGATTTGGCTTTGTTGATTTTTTGAGACCAGTACACGAATTGGTGATAAACCAGTTTGTGGCTATCAGCATACTCCCTCTTGGAAAGGCCGGTTTTATTGAATGCCTGAACGTGAGTTTGCCATTGCTGCTTTTTCATGGGGATGCCCTCGATAAATGGAGGGGCGACTATGACAGGCCGAGCTGATTCAGGCTAGAATGTGGTTTATAGATCGCTTACGAAAACCCGATTGCACTACGGTATTTAAAAGGACTATTACGGAATGTAAAACTGGTTGAAACCGAAGAAGAACTACGCAAAGAAAAGCGAGCCATCACTAAGGATGGCATGATTGCAGGCAATGGCAGCATCAGTGGTGGAAACCAATTCCGGTGGGTATTGATTGGCCAGGAAGCCAGAAAGAAACATGCACTTAAATTAGCAGCGGAGCTTGAAGACCTAAAACCCACTTACGACCGCCACCATGATGACTGGAAAGAAATAGACGTCCTCAACTCTGCATTTTCTAGTGATATATCCCGAACAATCGAAGCCTGCATAAATGCCAAAAAAGTTTATGTAGACCTCAACAATGCTCACAATGAACTTGCATTGCTTGAAGAAAAAAAGACTCAACTTTGCGAAAAATCTGACGATACGTTAAAAAACTTATTTGACACCGCAGACAAAGCATGGAAAAACTGCCAAGAAGAAGAGAAAGGGACGAGATTAACGCAACAAAAATTTCAAGATGAATTAGCCAATATTCAAACAAACCTACCCGGACTAAACAGTCAAATAAAAGAATTCAGCCAGCAGCGTAATAACATCCGTGATATTGATGGGTTTAGCCAAGAAAATGCCAGCCAAAGCTTCGACGAACTGACCGAAAAGCTTGGAGATGACTCCTACCATGAAATCGCCAAAGAGTCCGCAGAAAGACACAGAAAAAACTCAGAGCTTTCTCAAGAACTACGGGAAAATGGCTTAAAAGCAATTGTAGAGTTCGCTGGCCGCCATGACATAGAAGACAAGGACGAGTTAATTGAAATGGAACCCAATGCAGCTCTGACCCGCTGTGAACAGCACGCAGAGCGTATTGAAAATGCTGAAATTATTAGCTACCTACATGATGCTCAAATAGCGCAAGAGACCATGCTGGCCAATTTTCGCTCTGAAGTAGTCGCAAAGTTAAAAGAATGCTTTAGCAATATCGATGATACTTTTAGAACGCTGAACAGAACGCTTTCAGACCTTACATTTAACAGTAATCGATATCGATTCACATGGCCACTAAAAGACGTTCCCACACTTAAATTGGTCCATGAATACGTTACCGACACATCAGATCTGGAAATCCAATCCGTTGACGATATGTTTGACACTACTAAAGAACACCCTGCTATTGAGGTTATCCAGCAAATTCTTGTCGATGGCCGATTAAGCGAAATATCTGACTATAGAAACTTTTATAGCTACGACATAATATCTAAAAATGTGGATACAGAGACCGAGCGTAAGTTTAGCGAGCTTTTATCTGTAGGCTCAGGCGGCGAAAAACAAGCTCCATTTTATGTCGCTCTTGGAGCCGCTTTTATGTCGGCTTATAAAGTAAGGAAAATTGGTAACCGTATATTTGGAGGAGCAGCGATCGCAATATTTGATGAGGCCTTCTCAAAAATGGATGGAAATAACGCCAAAGCGGCATTAAATTTCTTCCGCGACATCGGCCTACAAGTAATATTAGCCGCGCCACCAGAAAGTGAAATAAAAGTAGGCCCGTACGTTGATAAATCCTTAAGCATCATCAGACCCGGTGATAGCATCTACCTCGATTATAAGAGATATCATCCCAAAGGCCGTGAGTCCTTAGAAAGTGACAACCCTCATATCAATGAAAGTATCGTTTCTAACTTTATTGACGAAGTTAAAGAGGAAATGAACGTTGAATAGCGCGGTCAATAAAATTCTTACCCCTATATTTAATCGCTGCAATCGACCTCAGGGCTTGAGCCCGTCACTTTCGATGCCAATATCTAACTCGCGTTTCCCTACATACCATAGCGCCAGCGTTGAGCAGCGATTACAATTACATAACAATCTAGAAGTAATTGAGTCGGCAGTTCCTGGCTTTAAATTGATATTCTCTTCAAGCGGGTTTGATGATATACCCCTGCTAAAACGTATAGAAGTAGAAGACTGCAAAGCACTACTAATCTACTGCGGTGAAGCCGTTATTAATGACGAGATACTGCACTCCATTGAGCAATTGAACAATTTAGAAATCAACCTGCCCGAGTGGTCGGGAAATACTGTAAGCGATATTTCAAATTCTTGGCTGGAAGGGAAAACAGCTTTCGGATGTAGTGCATCCAACTTCAAAAAATTAGCCGACGCCTTAAAATTTGTTAGTTGGTATTTCTCGCAGGAAAGTGCTCTACAACAAGACATGCGAACAATTAGTGTATCGCTCTATAGCGATAGCAAGCGATTGGAATCTATACTCACCACGGTCGCAAGAATATTAGCACCAATCACTCCTGAAGCCATCCAAACAGAAAAACCTAAAGCTATTATGGAATACTGGGGCATCAGTAAATACCCACCTTCATTTCGATTTAAAGCCAACGTTATGATTCAGACAAGAAGAGGTGATCTAGATTCCAATACCGCCTGGCCTTACCTGGAAGTCCCACCGGACGGAATTATTACCGTTTCCTCCCGGCACTTTCCTGACTATATATTGTTTATTGAAAACAAAACGACCTTTGAACGATATTCTAGAGAGATAGAGGATAATGGGTGGATATTTTACACTAATGGATTCCCATCCCGCCGATGGCAAACCTTATTCAAAAACATCGTAGAATTAACACCCAAAGAAACCCCAGTGTATCACTGGGGAGATTTAGATGAAGGGGGTTACCGTATTCTTAGCTTTATGACTAACCTACTTCAGCGCAACATCATTCCGCATATGATGCTGCATGTAACAAAAAATAAACCAAGCAAGTATATTGACCTACAAAGCCTTGCAAAAATAATTGAACATGAAACAACACCTGCTATAAAAGCTTTACACAAAGAGATACTACAATTAATGGAGAGCACAAAGGAAATACCCTGGGTTGAGCAAGAGGCCCTACCTATAAAACCCCCGCAGTAGTGACCACCGCCTTTATTGCATATGTATTAATAACAGCAGCTTAAATCAAAGTAATCTTTAGGCAAACCAACTACCAATAAATGCTATCACACACTCTAAAAGTACTTCTTCAATCGCTCAAACGCTATACGAACAGCCATTCCCAACAGGCAGGCAAAGGGCAGTATGACAATTATCGGATTGATACTAAACGGCAGACTGATATAAATCACACAGGCCCCTACAAACGCAGGCACAATTGAACTTCTCGCCAGATTGAAGACATTACTACTCTCACGCCCACCGCCCCAACGTCTAAGATCCCGCTCTACCAACCCATCAACACCACCTACCAGTGCTGCGATTACGAAAATGGGCAGCGAAAATAGAATTAACGCTAACCGGATTACGAAAGTTTGCGTGACGTAGGTTGATGCTTGTAGGTAGTCACGGCATTGCTGATAGCTGTCATACGCCCACTCCTGAAATACTCCGAAGCTACCCGCTGAAGCAGTTGGTACTGATTGAATAATCGTTTTGAACCAGGATTGATGAGCTATCCACGTTACTGCCTGATGAGTAGCGGTAATAACATCATTTTTTATTGCGATGGATTGGTCGTACAACTGCTGGTTGAGATAGGCCTGATCAGCGGCTAACACCGCTTTGGCGTGCTCACTGCCCTGCTCTGGCCAGAACCAGATCATGCCTATCCACTCAATGATGATCGATAGCATTAAACTGATGACTAACCACACCGCTAACTGAACCAGTGCTGAAAATAAATTGCCTATCAGGCCGGGTTCTTTTCGTCTGGGGGGTTGGTACTGTTGTGGCTTGGCCATGGGTTATTCACCCGGCCTAGCGGCCATACGCACTTGTCGCGTAGCTGGGCCAATCCACTACTGAGGTGTAGCTACGGCGCATATGCTGAAGCATGTCGCCCAAGTCGTCCGGTAGTTCCTGATCATCTGTTTTGGACGGCATGGGAATACGAATTTTCCACAACTCACTGCCTCGGAGCAGGACGAACGCCTGCCCTTTTGGGAGTGCAACAATATCAGCGGGAGAAATCATCGATACACGGCTGATACTCACCCGGTCTTGATTGTTGGAGCTAAACCCGCCAACGGCATCTTCATTATCGGTAACACCTGATACCGCCATAATTTCACTGACGCTGACCTCTGGCAGCTGCTTGGTGAACATCTCACAGGTGGCAATCTCTTTTACGCCCATGATCAGCATGGTGCCGATATTGCCCGCTAATTGCCCGGCTTTGGCTTCACTGCCCAACTCGGCAATGGGGTCGCTCCAGGTTTGGGTGTACAAGTTCAGTTGATAGCCTGCGCCGCCGCTTTTATTGATCAGCGTTTTAAACTGCGGCCCGATCAAGTCGGAAAACTCATCACCATGAATCACAATATCGGGCGCGCGTTTGGCCTGCTGAGGGTTATTGCCCTGCTCTATACCGTGCTTATAAATATGGCCCGCCAGACTGGTCAAATCACTGAACATGGATGCGCCGACTGCACTGGCCACTTCAGGGTCGGTGAGCGCATCTAAACCCACATAGACAACTGCATTAGAGCGTATGGCTTGCGCCCATTCCAACACCGGTCGTTGATCATCAGCATTTGCCTTATCCGGTGCCAAAATTGAAGCGATATTGCCAGTGGTCAGTTTTTCCAAAAACGGTTTGATGGATACGGTGATTTTTAGGAAGTATTCGCGGTCGTAGCGGAAGGCTGAAATTAGCCCTTCTAACACCTGATCAAAGGTCACATGGGCATTGAGATAGCGAACCATCGCCACCGCTTCAAGATCTTTACCCTGATCAATACGCGGCAGTGATTTCAGATTAATGCTGTCCTGTAATTCGCCTAGCTCATCCTGCCAATCTTCGGGGCCATTTTCGGCTAGCCAATGTCGGCCATAAAGAATCAACAGCGCATCAATATCGGTGATATAGCGTCGTATTTTAAGGTAATCCGGCGTTTGACCCATGGCCACTAACGCCACCGCAATCACATTGATAAACTGCCAGGCAAATTCTTTAAACGCACTGGCGTCACCATCACCGGGTAACTGACTGGCAATACGAGTGGCGACTTCTGTAATTCGTGAGAAGGAACCAATTGCATTGTAACGGGCACTGAGTTCGGGATAACCCAGATGGAAAATGATTAACTGACGTTTTACTTTTTGGGCCTCAACGTAGATGCGTTTGAGATAATCGGCATCGCCTTTCGGGTCTAACACAATCACACAATTGTTGCCGCGTCGTATATCCTGGGTGGTTAGCACTTCGGCCAGTCTCGTTTTGCCGTGCCGGGTGCGGGCGATCACCACCATATGCCCCACTCGATCACTGAGCGGCATAGTGGCATTGGTTTCCCCTCTGATCCCGACGCCGTGAATGACGGCATCGCCCCCTATAGCTGGGGGCGGGCGAACGGGATTCAGAGGGGAATCTTGGGCAGTCCATCGCGTAAGTATTTGCAATAGGGGCGTATGCTCCCATGCAATTTCTTTGCGACGAACCCATTGTTTAATGATACCGGGTTGCAGGTAACGCTCAGCCCGTTTATCGCGAGCCGCATAAAGTCGTTCGGTGTGTGTCTGGTTCCAACGAAAGCCTCGCCCCAAAAACAACACCGACTGACTCACCGGCACTTGGGAAGAAGACATCACGTAACGGGGGCTGCGTTTAAGGTGGCGCTGGTACTGAATAATTCGCCAGGCTTGGCGACCACGCCATAAACCTACACCACCCAAACACCCTACACTGAATAGGGCAACGGATGGCGTCATCATCAAGGTGTGCGGTGCGGCTAACACAATGCCCGCACAACTCAGCGCCACTATCGCCGAAGACAATTCGACGGGAGGACGCAACAATACCTCGACTTCATAACGGTCAGTCATTGCTCCCAACCCTCTTTTGATAACAAGATCGGGTAGTGAGTCAAACCCAGCTGCGTGGCGAAGCTATCGGCTGAGGCGGGCACCAGACGAAGGCCTTCTGCAATTTTTAGAACAGCCTCGACCTCTTGGCGATCCTTTGCCTCAACCAGCAGACCAACCGCACCGATACGAACAAGCTGTTCGCGCTTTTCGGCCAGCCAGTCTTTTGATACCTGATCAGCACCGACAAGAAACAAGGGACGCTGCAAATAGCGAAGGGCTTTAGGGGTGACCGTAGCCTTACCCGGCTGCATCGAGGGCGTGGTGATCGGCAGATTGAAAGGCAACTGGTCTTTCTTTTCTTGGTGTGTGACCTTTTCTCGTGGTGCACGTTTCGGCAAGTAAGGCTCAAGTGGCAAGGTATCGCCCGAGTCATAAATCACTGTCAACGGCTCTCTGGCATCAACGCCAACACATAACAAAAAACACATGATTCCGATTAGCCCTCGCATTAAAACCACTCCCGCCAGTGCTGCTTTACCCGCTCGCGATAACGCTGAGCGCTATCGAGCGATTCAGCATCTTGGCCGGGATCATGATAGCGTCCTACTGCTTCCCACCAATCGTTAGTGTGCTCAAACTGCTCGTACAGGATTGCAGCACCGACACGGAGGTTTTTGATAGGCACCAGTGAATCATCAATAGTGGAAAAACGCTGTCGGTGCCATCGCCAGTTAACCTGCATCAATCCAATATCGACAGACTGTTCGTGCCGGATAGCTTGCGACACTCGGTAAACGGCATCTTGCTGAGACTCACAAAACACGCTTTGTCCATCAATGTTCAGCGCCCATGGCCACGGCGTAGCCTCACCACGATAATGCATACCACTTTCTGTCAGCGCCATAGCATAGAGAATATCCACAGGCACCTGGTAACTCTTGGCAACAATTAGGTAGGCCACCGGTATGTTCTCCAATGCAACCGTGGTAACAGACTGCATTAATGCAACCCCGGCAATCCACGGTTTAAGCAAGCAGTGATTCATAACCCCAAACTCTCCCTGTTTAACTGAAAAAAACGCCCATTACGTTTCAAAAAAATTGGCATAGCACCTACCGATGAAGTGGTGGACTGGTTCACCAATCGTTGCAGTAGACCCTCATCCCGATTCAGACTTAATAACTGATCATTGAGCCATTCGGTTTTGATACCGTGTGCCGCTGCCCATACTCTGACGGCCTCATCATCTTGAGCATCACGGATATAGACATCGACACCACTTTGTTGAGTGCCAGACAATAGGCTTATTAACAGGTTTATCTCGGGCAAGCACTGACGACAGTTCGCTGGAACAAACAGGAGCAGACGGTCACCCTCGACAAAGCGCTTTTGTGCAAACCGTTTGGCCTCTCTCAGTTCTGATTTTTGTTGTTGGTGCGCAAAATACGGCGACAGTAAACGTTGATCTAGTATCGCGGTGTTGGGATACAATCGCTCGAAAGCTGCTCGGTAAGCTTGCTGAAATTGCAACGCCCGTTCAGTTAAATTGAATTCCTGCTGAGCATACAGCTCAGCATAACGCTGCTCCTGCTGTGTAGATTCTGCAAACATACCCAGGGCTAACAATGGATCAATATCAGGATTCCATGTCCCTAACGGACCACGCATCAAATCGAGATACCGTTGATACTCCCGCCCATCCAGCCCCCAGTGTTTTGCTAAAGTTTGTAGATCCAAGGTTCGACTGACCGGCGTTTCAACGCTGGGAGTTTGCGGCGCACTCGCTAAAGACTCATTCGTATCCGCAATCGCTTTGTGGGCAATAGCTACCATTAATATCAGCAAAGCTGTTGTAATCCGTGGACGATTCATGGCGCCACCTCACCCCGACGCCATAAAGGATTTTTCCATAGGCGATAATGCTCATCCACTAACCGACTAGACTCTACCGCAGTGGGTAACGCCTCAATCTCAACAGGCGGTATCGTCAACATCTCTCCTGCTAACAAATGATTCATGTTGTGATTCGCAAACGCTTGGGGATTCGCGCGAAAGATATGAACGAGAGATTGAGCCGTTGTCATACCCTTGAGATCAAGCTTACTGACAATAAAACTTAAACTATCACCTCGCAGTACGGGGCCATAATTTTGCTGCTCGGATGGTATCGACTTCAATTCGGTCGATGGCAATAAATCCATTTCCTTCCGCTCTAGCCATTGTTGTTTAGCTATCTCGCTATCTACTTCTGTAGCGAATTGAGTAAACCCTTCACGCAGTTGATAGCTCACAGTGCGCTTAACAGGATTGATTGAAGATTGAAAGCTATGCCCGCCTAACGTGGTAACCGCATTCATCAGCGTCATAGGACCCAAGCGCCGGTGTGGTTCCGGTAGAACTAATATCAACAAGAGGTACTGCTCATCCGATTCAGGGTTATCATCGAGTTGAAAACCATAGGGCTCTAGCAAGTAGTTCAGCGACTCCCCTACTGTTGTAATTTTTTCAGGTATGCGTATTTCGACAATGCTTTGTAACAAATCCGTTTGCGCTTGTTCAGGCCCAACCTGAACAGACAGGTAGCGGCTCTCAAAAGTACGGCCTTCTGCTATACCTGCCAGCGCAGATGACGGAATAGAAAATGCTAGTGCTAAGACCACACCCAATTTGACAAACATTGTCTCTCGCATAAATACCGCCTTTCATCCGGTGATTGAAAACGGTCACCAGATTATCGATAGCAGCCTGTTATTAGCAGCGAAAAGCTTTCACGGGAAAAAGAAAGAATAAGATGGTGATTTTTATCTTGAGGCAAGAGTTAAAATGATAAAGGTCTGACGGGAGCCAGACCTTTATCATGGGTGCTATAGAGTAAGTTAGCTGGCAAAGACCAGTTGATCGGTTGCTTCCAGTCGCATAGCCAGTGTTGGCTGCCAGTGTTTCAGTACCACGAGGGTTTCCCATCGTACGCTTGAAACGCCTATCATCGACGTTTCTGTCAACTGGCCTTGCAGCCGTGTCAACAACGCACGGGTACTATAACTTTCTGAAATCGTGCCTTCGGCACTAATACTCAGAATGTTTTCCTCAATGCCTATATCGATATAGCCTGCATCGACAAACTCTGTTTCTCGTAACTTATCAAGAACAGAATACACAACAGATTTATCGGCATCAGCTTTGAGTTTTACTGCACCACGCATTTCTAAATACTCCATCATCTTTCTCCTCATCGTGAATAAAAAAGAGAAAGATGTCCCTACGGGAAATCATTTCTCCCGTAGGGGTGGTATAACTGGCTAACGCAACAACTGTTGCTGGCAATGCTCTCAAGTCATACCTATTTGTTGGCAGCGTAGCTGCTCGTTGCTATTGAGACTGCAATAACCACAGTGTGATTCGTTATGAAACTTTAGCGTCAAGGAGGAACACAGGCGTTAGCCGAGTAGTCCTTGATGCGCCGAACCTTATTACCCTTTCACAGGGGTTGTAGCTATGCTGCAACCCTGCTACCGGCGAGGGCGGGAAGGCCCAGCGGCCAGGGCAGCGCCCGTTAAGCGTATCCGCTAGAAAATTAGCTTATCTTCCGAGATACACCGCTGTAATTTGCTCGCGCTCATGTCCAAGCTCCTGAGAAATCGCATAACGTGCTACTGTATCGTTGGCACGTTCCTCCTCACTCAGCGCACTTCGAATTGGACCACCACAGGCCGGTGCGTGCTTACCAGTTAGCTCCAGATAGCGCTCTTGTGCATAGCGATGACGCAAACCATGTAATTTGGATAAACCCACTTTTTGCGTCTCACGTTCATAGAGTCGCATTTGCTGCACATACATCAAATGCGACGGAATCAATGAGCCTTTCCCGGCCACTAGTCGCGCCCGTCTTAGAACATCGCGCTGTTCATCTGTGCGTATAGGAATTTCTCTTGCCCGACCTCCTTTGCACCAGGTAGATTTAAGTCGAATAAATGTATTTCGATCTGCGTAGTCTGGACTAAATTTGATCGCTTCTTCTCGTCGCATGCCAAAGGCTTTTTGCAATTCCAAACTGATTTTTAAATGGGGGTCACTGATTTTTTCGAGCAGTTCAAGATCCAGGTCACGGGCTTTCGATACATTGGTAACAAAAACACGAGACTCAATGCCGTAGTAGGCATTATCTTTCGCGACGACGTTTTGCTTACCGATTTTTTCAGCCCACCAACGCAAAGCGGCTAATCGATTTTTGATCGTACCCGGAGCAAGATTCTCATCGAGGTATTTAGCCACTAACGCATCAACATGTTTTGGCTTAAGAGATTTAGCCTCCATACGTCGATAGCCCAGATCATTAAGATGACTGGCCATCGTTTGTAACAACTGAAAACGTTCAGCCTGCGTACTACGGCTGCCGTCCTGATTACGTTCGCACAGGCACTTTAATTGATAGTTGAGATCTTTCACAGACAACTCCTCGTCGAGAAATAAAACGTGTTTATATTCTCGACAAAGGGAAGTATTGAGTCGTGGAATAACCTTTCAGCCAGAAAAGTAAAAATTCACTACGAACTGGAATAATAAACCAGCAGAACCATTGCCTTGGCGACAAAGAGGGATATTCATCTATCAAAAAACTAACTGGAATTTTATCAACAGCTTCTCTGGGCCGTTTTACGATCCTATTGGATAGGGAGAACTGTTTTTGATTGTCTATTCGTTCCGGTCAGGTTTGTTGTCTGTTCTTGTATAGAAATGACTGTTCAGAACAGACAAAGTGTCTTTCAAAACAGACATGCGACCGTTCAAAACGGTCGCCATAAAACTGGAACAGTGCGGTGTTAAAGTCTTGGTCAGTGTTTATGACTATCCAGTCACCGCAGTGAATGGAGAAGCAATCTTATTGATTACTAACGTCACGGGACACCACTCCCACAAACCTGAATAGCGGCATAACCAACAGTGCCAATCCCCGGATGGGTACGACGCTGTTTCGTTTTCACGCTTTAGACAGTACTACTTTCGTTTTTTCTTTTGCCAGGCATTCCTCCTTATTTACGTATAAAGCTAAGTGATAAGTCACTCATCGCGGTTGCGTGAGACAACTTGAAAAGCCCTTTCGAGCCGACATGCTATTGAGGGTGCAATAGCCACACATGGAAGTTGTATGATCGAGGAAGCGGGCTGAAAATACCCTGATAATGCTTTCGGCATGTCAGAAAAGTTACCGCAGGGTAGATTTCGTAAGGATTCGCACCCCACGTCACTGCATTTTATTTGCAGTGACGTGGGGTAGAATTTTTGCATAATCACTCATTGCCTGAGTTGTAACGGAATATTCTCGCCATTCGCTTAACACATTGCTCAACCCATTCGTTGTAGCTTCCTTCTGTCAAAGGCAGAAAGAGCCTGCTGAAATCTGCCTCTTCGTCTTTTGAAAACATGCGCATCGTCATTGACGAACCGCCCGGCGAATTAGCGACATAGGTATTTTCCATATTGCATAGCGCAATATGCACATACCCTGAATTAGCGGTAATCACATACCTAAAACCTTTTGCGATGCTAACAAGGGTTTGCGGTGGCGCAAAATGTCCCGAGAAAATCCCCTCGCTGGTTTGTGTCGGATTAGCCGTGAGCACCGTCAAACCGTTTGCGCAAAAATAGACGCTGCATTTTCCACTACTGAAACCCGTCCAATGCGCATGATCAATCAATTCATACCCATCTCGAAATTGGGTGACGCCTCCTTGGCAAAGACGCGCAAAGTAGTCATCCATTTTCTGCTCTAAAGCAATGATGTCAGTCACTCGATCCGGCTGCGGTAGAAATGCGAGTATTAATTGAGGGGCATCCTGATAACCACGCCTCTCGTTTATCACTTGCTCGATGAGTATTTTGAAGGCGTCTTCCGAGACCGCCTGGCTCATAGTGTCGATATGACGCAGAGCTTTGACGATTTCATTGTTCAACTCCAACTCTGTGCTAAAACCGGCTCGAAATACCCCAGCCTGATACGCTTCAACTTCAGCAATAAACGCCTGCTGCCGTGCATCATCTACAGGGGCTTGTTGGATAAAGGCCAATATTGATTTCCCGGTAGCCTTAGCGGCCTCGAATTCGGCTTGCGTAACAGATATGCCCTCCGGCGTCTCATAACCATAGGCTGATCCCAATATGAGCAAATACACGTCACATTGCTCAACTTCATGGATACACGCTTTCTCTGATGAATAGGGCCTTGCGGAAAATGCTTCACACATAATCGGGGTTTGGTCCATTAATGTGATGGCCTGTTTTGCGGCACCTCGAAACGCCTCCATCCCTCCAACCACAGAACTTACAAATACCTTACTCAATTAACGACCCTCACTAAAATAAAACGATTATTCTACTATTTGATGGCGGTTTAGCTCACCCTTACTTCTAAACTATTTGTCCACATGATTGATTAGCCATTAATCGATGCGATGTTATGAATAGCTTACCGTACTACTGTTACACCAGCCATCACGTTTCCGCTAGGTTTCACTATCAAGCCACTTACCATACCCAGTGTGCTGGGCATTTTAACGGGCTTTACCGGGTTCGCTGAACGCTCATTCCCCTGCGGGGAACTGCCGCCCTTACAATCCCTAATGCTTCATCCCTCCGGGCTGCTTAAATTCAGCAATAAACCCACGCTAATCCAACCCCGCTAGGGGCTTTGCCCCACGCGCATTGCAAGTGCAAGGCTTCGCGCTTTCTCACCCGTTCAGATTCCCCCGCTTCGCTCCTCCACTTAGCTGCGGCTTCCGGTGAGCCACCTGCAATTTGCTACCCCCACGCTTCGCCAGCGGTGCAGGAGCGCAGACGGGCGCTGCGCTCGTTAAACACAATTCACAGACTCAGGGTTAACTACTATGAGAAAGACTATTTATGAAACTAACTACGACCGACTGATCAAGCTAGGCGTTATTGCCAAAGACGGTGTAATGCCGAAGCCCTACAGCAAAAGCCACACGAATGGTTTTATGGATTTAGTGCTGGAAAGAGTCGAGCATATGGATGGCGTATCAGGGAACTCTGGTATTGCGTTTTCAATGGCGCATTATTTCCGGCAAAACGGTGATCTTTGTAAAGATCCGGAAATGGTTGTCATCGTTTATCCAGCATTACAAATGGTAGAGGCTTTGACCTTTGAACAGTCCCTGCCACCGATCTATCAGGTAGTATTTCCTGAACCCGGTAAATTTTACCCTCAACTCAGAAAAGAGCTGAATGGATTTCTACGACTATGGTTGAATAACCTTATTGATCAGGGGCATGGTAATAATTGGGTAGAAAATAACCCATAGCAAACCAACATTCGAACTGTAAATAATATTAACGTGCTCGGTGACTAATTCATTTGGTTAATCGAGCACTTCCTGCTCATCAATCCACTGCAGAATTGATGACATGCGCCACCCAATCATTCTACCACTTCCCAATTTTATCGGTGCAGGAAACTTATTATTTTGCCGCCAACGCCAAAGCGTAACAGAACTAACCCCTAAAATTTTTGCTAGCTCAGCCTGTCGAACAATACGATCAGCGGAAGCAATATCACTTCGTTGAATATCTACCATGCGCATACACCTCCTACATTAGTAGATTGATCCTACCGCACTAGAAGGGACTCGCTACCAATAAGCCTCCTGTTAACAAAGAAAGAAAAATGCACTTAATTAAAAGCAGAGCTGTAATAACAATAAATCAGACCGCCATTTCATCAAGATAATCAGCCCACTTTTGTAACCAGACTCCCGCTTCTTTTTCATATTTATGAAGATCATAAGTGCCTTCTATACCACTGCGGCTATGGCCCAGAATGGCTTCGGCAACTTCACTTGGGCATCCCATCCGAGACAAGCCCGTTCTCACCGTTCGCCTTAAATCATGAGGTGTCCAGTGTTCAATATTCAGCATCCTACCGGAAGTGCGAAGGTGCCACGCCTGCTCGGTGAGCGTTTTTTGCTGGATGGGTTTTCCTGTTTTCTGCGAGGGGAATAAACAATCACCCGTTGTCAATTTTAACTGCTCTAAGAATGCAACTGCCTGCGCTGGCAATTGAACATACCGCTCTATACCTGTCTTAGTATCGGTAAGGTGCCAGGTCTTTTTAACGAGATCTATGTCTTGCCAATGCGCATTACAGACCTCACCTGTTCTACAGGCCGTCCATAATGTAAACCTAAGGACATTTTTTTGGGTGGGTGTAAAAACCGACCCCGGCAACCAGGCCAAGAAGGCTTTAATTTCCTGTTCTGACAAAGTACGCTTGCCACGCTCAGACGTAAGCCTGATTTTTGCCTGCCGTAAACTATTTTTTGCCAATAAGGCAGGGTTGGCGAAACCATCATCAAATCGATCTAGGCCAATTGCGAATTCGTAAGCTGCTGACAACTCCCGCAAAACATTACCTGCCTGGACATTAGCCCCCCGCTCCACAATGTCCATAATCATCAGCACAACATCTTTTCTGGTTATTTTGCATGCAGGCCTGCGACCCAAAACCAGAACGGCATCGCCATAAAGGGTTCGCCTTACTTCTTTTTGGCCTTTCTTTTTACGAGCACCATGGATCAACTTGCCGTCAACCTCGCGGTCTTCTATGTAACTCTTTAGATACAGATCCACTAGCTGCTTGACCGTCAGTCTTTGCTCTTTAGGCGCATCTTTGAATTGCTGCTTTTCCAGATTTTGCTCTGTCGCTGGACAACGCCCATCACCTCTTGCCAGCTTTAGATCCTGTAGCTTTAATCTGGCGTCAGCAAGGGATATGGACGGAAAATGGCCGATCACTATTTGAGCCAGTTTATGGGTTACCGGGCTGGTATAACGATAGAAGAAGGTTGTTGTACCACCTCGACCACAACGTACCCTCAAGCCTCTGTTTTCACCCGTATCCACCAAAACTTTATTGCCTGGCTTCATTGCTTTAAGTGCCATCGTTGATAAAGGTTTGGTATTCTGTTGGTTTGTCATTACTCCTCCTTGTAATCGGGCAGCTTCAACCAGCTGTTAGTCAATGACTTAGACTGCGACCAAGTTTAAAAGTGTAACATTTAGAGAGCAACTTTTTTATCACTAAAAAATGTTACACTTAATGTTACACTTATTTGCGCAAAAACACGATATTTATTGAAATTTCACGAGCTTACAACCGCATAGAAATATTCGATTAATTACACAAAAAACCTTATAAAACAGTATGATAATGAAAAATACCTCAATAAAATCAAGCGCAAGCAATAACGAACACACACCAATGATGCAGCAATTCCTGCACATCAAGGCAGACCACCCTGACATGCTGCTGTTTTATCGCATGGGCGATTTCTACGAGATGTTTTTTGATGATGCCCGCAAGGCTGCCCGCCTGCTCGACATCACCC
>Ga0316208_1002314_pt1 | contig 15724 bp, 12 predicted proteins | sample 3monopyrite_MG_FD_204944 | JGI IMG/M metagenome (GOLD analysis project Ga0316208, IMG submission 204944) | Microbial mat bacterial communities from mineral coupon in-situ incubated in ocean water Damariscotta River, Maine, United States -... | ecosystem: Environmental > Aquatic > Marine >...
GAGCAGGCGCCGATGGTGAGAGCCATGGCGAGCAAGGGAACTTGGACGTTCATCGTGATTTAGGTACGGAGTTTGGCGAAAAGATTCGCAATCTTTGTGTGGGCTATGGGCGCTCAGAATATCAGCTGGAAGGGCCAGCCGGGATATTGGCTGGCGTCGTCGGCAGTGGGATCGACCCAGCGCGGCCAACATTCCAGCACGACGGTTTTGGCTTGGCGTTGGAAGCGCACGATGCCGTAGCCGGGCATGCGGTCGTACAAGGCCGTTGGCTCAAGACCGCTTTGCACCGGATTGGCGACGGCCCACACCGTCATGAGATTGCCGAAGCCATCGCGGAAATCGCCGGTGTAGTGCGGTGCGCCGGGTTCGGGATTAGCGCCGGGAATGGCTGGCCACCATCGGCGCGGCCAAGTGTTGGCGACGGCGGGCGCGGTAAAGACGAAGGTGCCGTCGCGTGGAGACTCCATGCCGTATTGCACCAAGCTGCCGAGGTGTTGATCACCGGCAAGGTGGAGCGCGTTGGCATCGCGAAGATAGGAAACCGCGCGGTTGCGTGGCGTTTGCGGCCAGCCGCCGGAGTCGGTGTCGGCGGCGAAGCGATAGCCTTCGGGGTATTCGCCCGGTTCCGGGATGGGCAAGCTGGGCAGCACGCCACCTCCGGCAGCCTTATCGGGAATGGTCGCGACATTGACGAAAGGAGTTTGCGACAACAGCACTTTGGTCCAGGTGGAATCGTCTCGGCGCTTGGACCAGGTTGCGAGCATGGCTTCTTGGCGTGGGCCCAAGAGTTGCGCGCCGGGGACATCGGCGTCGCGCGGGTCAAAGTCGGGCGCTTGGAACCAACCGTTTTTGACTTGGCCGTCGGGGACGACGTCGGAAGCGGAATCTTTCCACTGGCGATCGGCGACAACCGCAAAGTCGATGCCGGCGTAGCGGAAGGTCGTGCTGTACACCGAAATGCCTTGCTCGCAGGGTTCCGGGTCTGGCGCGTCCGGTAAGTGCGCGGTTTGGGTGCGGTGCACCATGTTGACGAAGGGGGCGGGGTGCACATAACCACCGGAATCTTGCGCAGTTAAGCCGCGAGACTTATCGGCTTGCGCACGACGTCCGCCGGCGCCCCACAAGTTTCCTTGGTAGACATCGTGGTCATCGGGGATGGTGATGGTCGGTCGATTCGCGGTGAGTTCACGGAAGCTCCAGCACCAGCGCGACCATTTGTAGAGATAGTCGAGTTGGAGTTTTTCGAGGTTGCGAGCATCGACTGGATCTAAGTCTCCTTCATAGAGCTGATCGCCGGCGAAGAACAATAGATCTGGATTCTGTGCAGCGACATGGCGCGCGGTCTCGTCGTGAGGAAACCAAATGCTGTTGCCATTCCATTGCAAGTTGCCGACGTAATGCTTCACGCAGTTCAACGAGGCGACCACGACTTCCTGCTGCGTGCTATCCGGTTCCGAAGGAATATGACCCGGCCATGCATGCCAACGATCCTGGTCGCCATCGCGAAGCTGGTAGCGCACGTCATAGTTGGCGCTTCGTTGTTGATCCCAATCCGTAACGCGGAACAGAAACATGGATTCGGGGCGCTCGAGTTGGGCGACGGCACGCTTTGTCCACTCCTTCCCTTCCTCTTGAATCCACAGTTCGGCCTGTTGATTGTCGTGTTCGCCAAGCGGACCCATTTGCGCGCTTAACTTCAATACTCCTTCTGCAGCGGTGTATTGCGTGGCAAGTACTGGGCCAAAGCTACGCTCAGGTTTGTGACGAAGGAGGGTGCCGTTGCTGCTGAAATCAGTGAAGGCGAAACCCATTTCGCTGCCTTCGGGAGCCAAGTGACTGACTAGGCCGATCAAGCCATCCACTTGGTGCAGTGGAAGATCTTCGATGACCAAAGAAGCCAACAATTGATAGGAGTTTGGCACCATCGTGGTGATGGTGAGTTGGGCTTTGCTTTCGGCAACTTCTACATAGGCCATCAAACGCACACGGCTTTGTGCGTCGACTTCAATTGGCTTGGGTTCAGACTCGGCAAGTAATGGCAGTTCACCGTGCTTGAGTGCACCGCCGACACTCCATGCCCCTCCGGCACTGGCAGGAACGCCATTGTCAAACACGCGAATGTTTCCGCGAGTGTCGGTAGTGACCAGTAAGCCGCCATCGGTGGCAGGGCGGTGATGCACTTGCGCACTGAGGCGATAGTCGACATGGTCACCGCCGGCGCCGATTAAGAAACCACTCCAACCGCTTGCTTGCTCGGAGTCATCGGCCTCCTTTGTGGCGGCGGCAATCGGACCGGTATGCACTTGCAGAAAAAGGTCGCCGTCGCCCGTGACCACTTCTTGCGTCAACATCATTAAGGTGCGCAAGGGCAAACGCGGAGAAGCCTCGACGCATTGCAACTCACCATCGTGCAATCGCCAATCTTGCAAGCGGTTGGCCCAATACTCGGGACCGATCCAGACGCGATTGGGCGAAGCCTGGTCGCTGGTCTGGAAGGCCGTGGTTTCTGCCGGGACCGCACACGAAGCACAGACCAGCAAGGCGGGTAGGAAAGCAAGCAGAAGGCGGCGTAGGCCCATGGCCTGCAAGTCTACGCCCGCACTCCCGCCAGATGGTGTAGCCTGATGACATGAACTCTTCGCGAGAGTTTGACCTCATCCTGCAGGGTGCCACTGGGTTTACCGGGCAGCTCGCGGCGGAGGAACTAGCTTTGCGTGCGCCCAAGGGACTTCGTTGGGCGGTAGCTGGCCGCGACAAGGTACGAACTTTGGCTTTGGCGCAGCGCTTTGGTGTCGATGCCGTGATTGCCGATGCCATGGATCAAGCCGCCAATGATTCTCTGGCTTCGCGCACGCAAGTGGTGTTGACTTGCGCCGGTCCGTTCTCGCGTTACGGCAAACACTTGGCCGATGCTTGTGTGAAGTACAGCACGCATTACGCCGACATCAGCGGCGAGCTACCGTGGATCGATGGTTTGATTCGAAACCATCATCACACTTGTGTGGAGCGGGGCATCAGCATGATTCCCGCCTCCGGTTTCGATAGCGTGCCTTCGGATTTAGGCTTTTGGGAATTGCGCCAGCATGTCGGCGCCGAGATTCCCATTCGCGGCTTCTTCACCATTCGCGGTGGCTTCAATGGCGGTACTTTGCATTCCGGCATTGCCCTTGCCGAGGATCTTGGTGCAGAGGCCTTGCCGCGAGCGACCCAATTGGCGCAATGCTTTGCGGTGCCGAGCTTGGGCAAATGGGCGACACCATTCTTAATGGCTCCGGTAAACGAAGACACTGTCGCGCGCAGTGAAGCTTGGCGCGTTGCGCAGGAAGACGCCGACGCCCGCCATCAACCCTATCTGGAATACATGTTGGTGCGCGGCCGCATGCGCGCCAAGGGAGTGCGTTTTGCCTTAAGAACTATGGAACGCATGTTCGCGAGTCGCTTTGGTCGTTCCATGCTGCAACGTTTCGGCCCCAAGCCAGGTCAAGGCCCGAGTGAAGAAGACATCCGCAATGGCTTTGCGCGTTTGGATTTATTAGCCGGCCCACTCGATGCTCCCGTCGCCCAACGAAGCTGGAACTGGGAAGGCGATCCCAGCAATCGCATTACGGTGCATTGCTTGGTGCAAACCGGACTCGCTCTTGCTTCCAGTGAAGCCAAAACAGCTGGAGTGGTGACTCCTTCCGTTGGCTTGGGCGACGCCCTGTGGCAACGCCTTCTGCAAAGTGGGGCGGTTGGCGCACATCACAAAAACAATGGCAAATAGGTGGCCGTTAGCCTGTAGTGCCTTGCTATTTATAGGATTTGATCAGGCCCGGCGGCCTTCTTAGAACCAAACAATTACGCGATTGGTGGTCTCGCAGGTGGATAAATCTACGGCTTGGATGCCCACATTTTGCTTGGCACCTGCCGGAAGGAAAAACGGTCCGAGGGCAGCACGGCCTTGAGCATCGGCAGTCACGATTTGTGCCAGCCGTAGAATTGGGGCAAGGTTGATTTCAGTGCCCGCACAAGGGAAGCCCGCAGGAATCACGGTTGGGCTGTTTGGTCCCTCCGACCAGACGAAAGCCACGCTTCCGCCAGGCGTTAGTCCGGTGGCTTTGATCCCTGCATTTCCACCGGTTTGACCAGCGAGCCATAGGGATTTTGGTGGCGTAGGCCCTTCGATGAATACAGCTTCAGCCCAAAGTCCGCTCTGAGAGGGTATGTTCACCAAACTGCAAGTCCCGGTATCCTTGTCAATCATCCATAGCACGCCATCAAGATAGTAAATCGTGCCAGCGTCGTTGATGCACAGGGAGATCGTGGACCCAAAGGGCCCGCGAAACTGGGGATTTACATCTGTGGCAATGCCGGTGATGGGGTCTATCTTGTGGAGCCCGTTGTATTGATTAAAGGTCCAGAATGAGCCATCAAAATAATCCATCGCAAGGCTGTTTCGAATGCCCGTATCGCCGACTAAGGTTGCCGCGCCAGTCTGGAGATCGATCTGATAGAAATCCATTGGCGAGCCACTAGCTGGCGCCGTACGGTCATTGAGTGCAAACAACTGATTGTTGTCATCGAAGGCCAGGGCGCTAATGCCAAAGAGCGGTGTTTGCGAGACGAAAGTCGCCTGCCCAGTATTGGGGTTTAGCTCATAGATTTCGAAAGCGCTGAAATAGCGACCATAGCTCGCAAAGACTCTACCTTGGTTATCAATGGCCATAGCGCTCCAAAAGTGAGGCGAGAGGCCAGGATTCCCAATGAAGTTGGGCTCCCCGGTGTTGATGTCGAGGGAATACATATCTCCGCCAATGTCTAGGGTCAGGATTTCCTGCGCCGAAGCTTGGGCCAAACCTGCGGAAACTGCGATTAGAATTGTAAGAAGAAAATTAGACATGGCTCCCCAGGTGAAAAAAAAAGGAAATTCGTGCTGTTAGGTAAGTCTACTCCCAAATCGAAATTGGCGTGAGGTTGGGGGGGACATTCTTTTTGCTTTTTTTGCTTTATTTGGGTATTTTCGAGAACATGTTTGCCATTCTCCTTGCTTTACTGGCCCCACTTGCATTGGAGGGTCCCCCACAAAATGATGTTCTCCGTGGATTCGGAGGGGGTTCCCAGAAGGTTCCTTTAGCTACCAGCGGGTATGGGGGCGGCGTCGGCTCCACGAACCGCGGAGTCGACCATGCCACGGTCGCGATGAACGACAAGCGGGATATCGTTGTGGCTTACCATGCCGAGAGAACGGGAACCGGTTATGGCGATTTGAAGCAGGTGGAGATCGCCTATTATGAGTACCAAGACAATGCGGGGCTGGATACCTGGGTGCACCTCGATACGATTCTTCTTGGGGGTATTGACTGGCATCCTATTCCTGGCTTGCCCCAACAGAAAACGAGATGCGAGCGTCCTGATGTGGTTGCCGTGCGCGATAAATTTTTCGTGGTTTGGACTCGGAGGTATGAGAGTGATTTAGGCCTTTCAGGTCAAGACAATGGGCCGGCCGTTATCGAATGCGCTTGGGTGGAAAGGGCAGGTGCTCAGCAGCCATATAAAGTGCAAACTTACCCTGATTTCCAAGACCCTCAATACCCAACCAAAGGCCTTGGTTTTGAACTTGACGCACATTCTCCAGCAAGTGGCAGTAATTTGTTTGCCAAAGAATGTCTTGGAGTGGCAGATGCAGTCCCCCTATTAGATGGCAACGAATACAAAGTTGCGGTGGCCTATCCCCATCAAACAGACTTTAGTAGTCCGGGCAATTTGAATCGCAATTTCAAGATGCGTTTGGTGACCTGTAAATTAGATCTAAGCAATCCTACATCTCCCCAAGTCATGATTGACAATGCCGTTAAGGAGCTACCGCAATCGATTGTTTTTAACGGCGACACCTCGCCTGGGCCAACCCCTTCCGCTGGCCTAATCCTTCCCGACCTTGCCCCCTCTTCGCTGGAAAATTCATTTTGGCTCGCGTATGAGGGACAGGTGGAGAATGCCAGCGGATACCCAAACGGGAGAATCCGGCTAGAGTATTGGACCCTGGAAGATGCGACGAATAATACTTGGGTGTCAACCTTTGGAACTACATATAAAGGCGCAGCGAATAGCAAGGCTTATGTTCGACGTAGACCAAACAATTCATCCTACCCGCCTTCTAGTTCGCCTGGGGGTGAACAAATGGTCTCGCTAGCCTTTAATCGTAGGGCTACAGACCCTGCAATCCCAGACCAAACTGCCCAAGTGATCTACACCGAGGCGATTTGGCAGAATGGCAGCTCAACGCAACCTCCTCCGCCAATGGTCGTTGGTTGGACGAACTTGCCCTCGAACCATGACGGTAAACCAACAGTGGTGCGTGGTCGCGATTCACCTTATATCCGCCGTTGCTTTGCCGATAGGGATCCGGTGGCTCCCCCTCCCCCTTCCTCTCTCTGCGAGATTCTTTCCTTTAACGATATCACTCAGGTCTACTCAACAATCGATTCGATTTTGGTGCCCCCGGCTTCAGGTGCTATTGGCCGCCCTGCCGCTGACTATCATTATGAAAGTACCGCAACCAATCCTGACTACATTCCTGTGACCTGGGAGAGGAAGTTTAATGTGGGTGATCCATTGGAAATTTGGCTTGGAGTGGAATAGGCCTAGTTGGCGTGGCGGCATCTCTTTTTAGTTGTCGCCTTTGCCAGTTCTGATGGTAGGAATGACTGGGAAGCCGCGACAGCGCTTTTATTTCTCCTGTGGCAACGCTTACCCACCCTCCATGGCGATAGGGTATTGGCAATCGGCTTTGGTTTAGATTCACCTGTCCTCGAGACGAATCTGAGCAAACAGCTCCTCCACCTTAGCCTGAGTGGCAAAAGCGAGCTCCTTGCGCTCTAGGCCCGGCGGAATTGCTTCGCCAAAAGCAAGCACGGCTTCCTGACGAGGTTTGCACAAGAGCCGGAACATGTGCAGCGCGAAGGGAGTGTCATCGGACCATGCAGCGGATTCATTTGGGTAACGAATCGCGACAGGGTAGGTCGGGATGGCAAGGTCAGCCGGTACGGAAAACAGCGAGCGCTTAAACGGAAGAATGGCTTTGCCGTCGCCGCAGGTTCCTTCCGGGAATAGCGTGACGGTCACTCCAGCCTGCAGGTAGTTCTGCATCATGGCGGCAACGCCCGCAGTTTTATCACGGTCACTGCGGTCGACAAAAACGGTGCCAATCATCCACGCCAGTTGGCCGATGAGCGGCCAACGCAAGATTTCCTTCTTCGCAATCAAGCTCGTCGGGTAGTAACCCGTCAGCACCAGGATGTCGAAATGCGACACGTGATTGCAGATGGCGAAACTCCCTGATGGCGGGGGAGTGCCGATGACGCGTACGCGAATGCCAAGCAGGCGTCGCGTCAGCCAACTCCATAAAAACACGCCGCGTTGCCCAAGGTATGCCGTGAGATGAGGAACTCCGCAGGACACAATCAGAATCAAGATTGCCAGCGGCAGCCCTAAAACGGCCATCGCCATCGCCAACAGGATGCGAAACACACCCAAAGCGATGGCGAAGAAACGCATGCTGCGTTTAAGACTCCTTCAGCTCGGTGACGACCTCTTGCAGGAAGGCTTTGCCGTCGCCGAAGCACATGTAGGTGTTGTCGCGCTCGAACAGCGGGTTCTTGATGCCGGCGTAACCCGGCGACAAGGAACGCTTGATCATGAGCACGGTGCCAGATTCATGCGCATTGAGAATCGGCATGCCGGCAATCGGGCTTTGCGGGTTCTCGATGGCTTCGGGGTTGACCACGTCGTTGGCACCGACGATGACGGTGACATCGGTGGTTTTGAAGTCGCCGTTGATGCGCTCCAGTTCCCACAGTTGTTCGTAAGGCACATCACTCTCCGCCAGCAACACATTCATGTGACCAGGCATGCGCCCCGCAACTGGGTGAATCGCGTAGCGGACTTCGCAGCCGCGGCGCTCGAGTTCTTCGCCGAGCTCCTTGACCACGTGTTGTGCTTGCGCCACCGCCATGCCGTAGCCCGGAATGAAGATGACCGAAGTCGCCGACTCCAAAATCATGGCCGACTCTTCGGGGCCCGCTGATTTCACCGAAGTGTATTCATCGGCACCGCCTCCGCCGCCACTGCTGGCGCCGGTATCACCAAAGCCGCCGACCAGCACATTGCCGAGCGAACGGTTCATGGCTTTGCACATGACCATGGTCAAGATCAGGCCACTGGCGCCAACTAGGGCACCGGCCACAATCAACAGCGAGTTGCCAATCACAAAACCGGCCATCGACGCGGCCAGGCCAGAGTAGCTGTTCAGTAGCGAAACCACCACGGGCATGTCGGCGCCACCAATCGGTAGCACGGAAACCACGCCAAAGGCTGCCGCAGCCACACAAAGAGTGAGGACCAAGGTCGTGGCGGTGGATCCTTCGGCGCCAAAGACGCCAAACAATCCAGCGGCAATACCGCCCAGCAGAAGAACTGCGGTCAGTGCATGGCGACCAGGCAGCAACACCGGGTTGCCGCTGAGTTTGCCGGACAGTTTGCCCATGGCCATCAGCGAACCGGTGAAGGTGACGGTACCAATCAAGACCGACAACACGATCGCGACCGCCCAGACTTCGCCGCCAAGTGGTTCGGCAAGGATGTCGGCCGGAGAACTTGGTGCCAAAAGCCCGCCTTGCGGAGCAGCAAAGCGACCCCAGAACTCCGCAAGAGCGACGACGGTGGAAGCCAGTCCGCCAAAGCCGTTCAGGAGCGCGACCATTTCCGGCATGCCGGTCATTTCGACGCGTTTGGCCATGGTGCCACCCACGGCACCGCCCAAGGCAAGGCCGATGATGACGGTGGTCCAGCTCAGTTCAATGCCGCCTTCGGGCGACACTAGCGTGACCAAAACGGCAAGCAACATGCCGACGGCGGCGAGTTGGTTACCGGAGCGCGCGGTGCGCACTTTGGACAATCGCTTGATGCCCAAGATGAACAAGAAGGTGGCGACTAGATACAGCAGCCCAGAGATTTGGAAGCCAGCCATGACTACTTACCTTTCCCCTTCTTCTTCGAAGCAAACATGCTGAGCATGCGGTCGGTGACCAGGAATCCGCCTACTACGTTGATGGTCGCGAGCGCAATCGCGAGCACACCAAGCACCTGCGACATAATGCCGTCGGTGAACTGTGCGCACATTAACGCGCCCACAATCGTGATTCCTGAAATGGCGTTGGCGCCGGACATCAGGGGTGTGTGCAGCGTGGGCGGCACTTTCGAAATCAGTTCATTGCCGACGGCGATGGCCAGCATGAACACGAAAAGCATCAGGAGGAAAATCATGATTCGTTCGCGGTGGTTCCGAGTGCGTTGGCAGTGCCTTCGTGGCGGACGTTGCCCGCGTGAATGGCCATGGCGCCATCGATGATTTCATCTTCGAAATCTAACTTGATGGCGAGGTCATCGTTTTCTTTGGTCGGCACCAAGTGGTCGACCACATGTTGCACGTTACGGGCGTAAAGTTCCGAGGCGTGCACCGGCACCGTGGCGGGCAAGTTGGGCGTGCCAATGATGTGCACGCCGTGGCTTACTGCAGTCACCCCGACTTCGCTGCCTTCGACATTGCCGCCCTGCTCGACAGCAAGGTCGACGATGACCGAGCCGGCACGCATGCCAGCGATCATGGCGTCGGGCACCAGCACTGGCGCACGTTTGCCGGGAACTTGGGCCGTGGTAATGACGACATCGGCAGCGGCGACACTTGCAGAAACGGCTTCGGCTTGGCGGCGCTTGTAGTCGTCGGAAGCCTCTTTGGCGTAGACACTGGCTTCTTCGGCGCCTTCATCGGGAGCCACTTCAATGAACTTGCCGCCGAGGGATTCGACTTGCTCTTTCACTTCGGGGCGGATGTCGGTGGCTTCGACGATCGCGCCAAGGCGCTTGGCCGTGGCAATCGCTTGCAAGCCGGCCACGCCTACGCCAAAGATGACCACGCGCGCAGGCTTCACCGTACCGGCGGAAGTCATCAGCAAGGGGAAGTAACGCCCCAGTGCGGTGGCTGCGAGCAGCACCGCTTTGTAACCAGCGATGTTGGCTTGCGAGGACAGTGCATCCATCTTTTGCGCCAAGGTGGTGCGCGGCACCAACTCCATGGCGAAGAAGCTTGCTTTGGCCTTGGCGGCGGCGGTAGCGCCTTCCGGATCTTGCGCAGCTTGCATGAAGCTAATCAAGATCGAACCTTGTTTGAGTTGGCTGGCCTCTTCGGCGGTGGGGCGCGCCACTTTCAGCACCAAATCGGCGCGGGCACATCCCGAAGCGAAGTCGGGGACGACCTCGGCACCGGCTTCTTGCAAGGTGGCGTCGGCGCAATAAGCGGCTTCGCCAGCGCCAGCTTGAACAAGGACAGAAAAGCCGCGCTTGGTATAGCGGGCAATGGTTTCAGGAGTCGCGGCGACACGGCTTTCGCCTTCTCGACTCTCTTTGGCGACGAAGATCGTGGTCATGGGCAGAGGTCTCTAGGATTAGACCGAAGAAGAAGCCTAGCGATGCCCCCCAGGACAGCGCGAGAAATCTCGACCTTTCCGTCGGGTATATAATCCGCTGATGGATTCCTTCGCCTTCCCTGGGCTTCATGGCTACCAGCTTATAGATAGTGGTGAGGCTGAGAAATTGGAGCGCGTCGGGCCTTACCTGCTGCGCCGGCCGGACCCGCAAGCCATTTGGCACCGGCGGCTACCCGCTTCGGAATGGCGCGAGGCCGATTTCCGTTTCGTGCGCGAGAGCGACCGCGGCGGCTACTGGGATACCAAGACTTCGGACCTGCCCAAGGAGTGGGATTTAGAGATCGAGGGCGCCCGCTTCCGCATTCATCCGACTCCCTTTAAGCACATCGGCCTGTTCCCAGAGCAGGCGGCGAATTGGGCTTGGACTGCCGAGCAAGGGCGGCGCATTGCCACGGAAAAAGGGGAGAAACCACGATTGCTCAATCTGTTTGGCTACACCGGTGTCGCGAGTATTTTGGCCGCTCAGGCAGGCTGGGAGGTGACCCACCTGGATGCCTCACGCGCCTCCGTGGATTGGGCCGCCGAGAACTCTAGGCGCAGCGATTTGGATGAGCGTGCAATTCGCTGGATCCTGGACGACGCCGGCCGTTTTGTGACCCGCGAGCTTCGCCGCGAGAAGCAGTATCACGGCATTTTGCTCGACCCGCCGCACTACGGTCGCGGCCCCAAGGGGGAGAAATGGCAGTTCGAAACCGGCATCATGAGGTTGCTGGAAGACGTGCATAGCCTTCTCGCGCCCACCCCTGGAAGCTTCTTGATTCTCAGCTCATACGCCATCGGCTGTTCTCCACTCGCCTTCGATAACATGCTGCGCGACCTTGGTCCCGGTGCTGTCGAAACCGGTGAGTTGTGGGTTCCGGAGGAAGGAAGCACCCGCCGATTGTCCTGCGGATTTTGCGGGCGTTGGCAAAGACAAGACGGAGGATGAAGCGGGGTACGCCATACTTCGTTGCCGGGTTAGTGTTCCTCGTGTTCGCCGCCCCGGCAGTTTATGTGTGGTCGGGTTTACGCACGAAGTCCGCGCGCGCGCAAGGCGATCGGCTGCATTTATTGGCGGAACAATCTGCTTTGAGGGTCGAGGAGTATTTGCAAAGTCGCTTGCTGGCGGTGCAGGTATTGCAGCAGGGTGCGCAAACAGGAGTTTTCCTGGACCGAATGCCATTCCAAGACCAGTCTGCCGCAATCCAGGCCGAGTTTGGAGGGTTTCAGGCGGTGAATTGGGTAGATGCTACTTACGTGATTCGTTGGGTGGTTCCCATCCACGGTAATGAAGGAGCGGAGAATCGTGACATCGGCGACAACCCAGTTGCGCAAGCAGCCTTGATGGAAGCGGTAGATCAGCGAAAGATCGCCATGACACCGCCGATTGATTTATTCCAAGGTGGCCGCGGATTTACCACCTACTTCCCGGTCTGGGCCGGACCGAAAGGCCAGGAAGAGCTGATTGGTTTAGTGAATGGTGTGTTCCGTACCCAACCGCTGATTGAAGGCGCGCTCAATGCTGGCCTCCGTGATAACTATCTAGTTTATATTTTTGATGGGGAAGATTGGATTTATCGGCCCGAAGGCTCGACGGTGGAAGCGGACGGCTTACAGGATCAAAGTGGCGCAGCAATCAAGCACAAAGCTGGCACGGAAATTCGCGCCCATGATCGCACTTGGCACTTAACTTTGGTGCCGCGAGAATCTTATGCACCGGCACTGCAGAGCAATCGCCATCTTTCTCTGTTAGTTGGTGGCCTAAGCTTCAGTGTTGCCCTGGCCGTGTTGGCGGCCTTGCTATTGATGCGCCGCGAAGAGCACCAAAAGCAGCTGGCGATTTCTCGGGCTATGGACGAGCGACTTGCACAAGCGCAAAAAATGGAAGCCGTGGGTCAACTTGCTGGAGGCATTGCCCATGACTTCAACAACTTGTTGACAGCGATTACCGGTAGTGCCAGCTTGGCAATGGCGGAAGTGCAAACCGAAGGAAAAGCTTCGAAGCACTTGCAACGACTGATGCATGCCTGCCGCCGCGCATCAGAAATGACTGGGCGCTTGCTGACTTTTTCGCATGCTAGTCGAGTGGAGCAAGTTTATTGCGATATGGGCGCGGAGCTGGAAGAGCTGCGTGGTTTGTTGGCGCCCTTGGTGCGCGAGAACATCGCCTTGCATTACGAGGTCGCTCCATCCCTTGGCTACATTCATATTTCTCCTGCGGAACTTGGCCAGATCTTGGTCAACCTGGTGACCAATGCTGTAGCGGCAATGCCGAACGGTGGCAGGCTTTGGGTTCGAGCCACGCGAACGCAGTTAAATCATGACCGCGAACGTGGCGAATGGATCAAATTGGTCGTACGCGATAACGGAGCGGGCATGACGCGCGAAGTGCAGGACCGTGTGTTCGAGCCGTTCTTCTCGACTAAAGAAGCTGGACAAGGAACCGGATTTGGCATGGCCACGGTGTACGGCATTGTGCGCGGGACTGGAGGAAGTGTTTATTTGCAGAGTGAACCTGGACAAGGCACCGAAGTCCAGATCTATTTGCCGCGCGAAACAATTCAGGGTTCCGCTCTGCAAACCCCAGTGCCGACTCCCGCCACGCCTTCGTGGCAAGGAAAGATTCTAGTGGTCGAAGACGAGCCTGAAGTGCGGGAGGTCATGCGCGCCATTTTGGTTGCCGAGGGCCATGACGTACGCACCGCGCGACATGGCGCAGAAGCCCTCAAAATTCTGCAGAGCGAATCCGGCTTCGACTTGGTTTGCACCGATGCCGTGATGCCAGAACTTGGCGGTGTGGATTTGGCAAAGGAGGCCCGCGCCTTAGGTTTTCGCGGTGGATTCGTGGTTTGCTCGGGCTATACGACCAATCTGAGCTCGCATGACCTGCAAAGTTTAGGCATGGTGTTTTTAAGTAAGCCCTTTACTCGCGAGGAACTCCTTGCGGCAGTGGCGACAGAAGCCGGGCCCGGACGATCTTCCTCATGAAGCCGCTCGAAGTTTTATATGTCGACAACCATCTGTTGGCGGTAGCAAAGCCGGCGTGCCTGCCGATTGTCCCTGATGAAAGCCAAGATGTATCCCTCTTTGACCAAGCCAAAGCGTGGATCAAGCAAGAGTACAACAAACCAGGCGAGGTCTTCCTCGGTGTGGTTCATCGTTTAGATCGCCCCGTTTCCGGTGTCGTGGTGTTTGCGCGAACCAGCAAAGCGGCGAAGCGTTTGCATGCCTCTTGGCAGCAGCCGGATGCTGTGCGCAAGTGGTATTTAGCCGCAAGTGATTCGCCTTGGCCCGGAGCCTTGGAAGAGTCTGGAACCTGGCGGCAATGGCTTTGGAAGGACCGCCAACGCAATCGCGTGATTGTGTCGAGGCAAGAGGGCGCACGCGAAGCCGTAACCAACTATCAACGCTTGCCAACGACCTCAGCGCAAAGTGGGCTCCGCCTGGAAGCGGTCACGGGGCGCTCGCATCAACTGCGCGTGGCCTGCGCCCAGGCAGGCATGCCTTTACTTGGCGACCTGAAGTACGGCGCGAAGGAACCTTTGAAGGACAAGTCGATTGGCCTACACGCATGGCGCTTGGAGCTTCCGCATCCCACGCGCGATGAAGTGATGCAGTTCTGTGCCGAGCCGCCGACATGGGCGTCTGCCCTGTCGCCGCTACCAGACCGGTAAGCGATTAAGATCCTCAAGCCACCGCAATCTGCGGCATCGGCTCTCCCAGCTTTTGCAACAGCCAATCATTGATGAAGGCTGCGGTCAACGCATGATCCGGCGCCATCATTAAGTCATGACCCGCATCGGGGGCGACCAAATACTCAGCGCCAAACTCTTTCGCGGAATCGCGCGAAGCATGTTCGGGAATGAGTGCATCTTCTTCCGCACTTACCCAGAGCATGGGCGATTGCACATCCTTGGGCGGAGTCCAGAACGGAGGATTGTGTTGCAAGGGAAGCAACATAGACTCGGCGCATAGCCCAGCATGCAACTCTTCGGGAGTGCAGGTGGATTCGCGGCCGAGGAAAATCCTGGCGGCGGACTGTGCGGAACGAACACAAGGCGCTGCGGTCAAGGTCAATACCGTGGCCAAAGCACCAGGCAAATCAATGCCAAAGTAGCGGCCGACCAAACCAATCATGCTGCGCGAAAGCCATGGTGCCAGCATGACCACCGCAGGGAGGTCGTCGCCATGGTCTTTGAGATAACGCTGCGTGAGCGCCGTACCCAAACTATGACCGACGACTACCGGCTTGTGTTCAAAGCGCTCGATCTCCTTCACCAGGAAATCGGTGTAGTAGCCAAGCGTGCACCAGCGAATCGGGCGCTGCATCGGCGATTCTCCATGGCCGGGCAGACTGAAGGCCACGCTCTCCCAACCCCAAAGGGCGAAGAGTTCCTGCCACGGACGCCAGCACCACGCACCATGCCACATGCCGTGGGCGAACAGGAGCGGAGTCTTATGGCGCTTGACCCTCGGGCTCACCACCACACGTTCGATGCCGCCCACGACGGACCGCTCCTGGGAAAAGGGCAGTGCCGTCGGCGGGGCCGAGGTGGTGGGATGCAGACTTTGCATGCCTCCCTCTATCGGCTAAAGAGGGCCTTGGCCTGGAGGACAGGCAAAAGGCCCTGTGTTGAAGCGGGAATTAGCCCTTAGGCGCGCTCGATTCCTGGCGCGAAGCGAGGAAGGCACGGGAGACGCGGAGGCCATCTAGGGCGGCCGAAACGATGCCACCGGCGAAGCCAGCCCCTTCTCCACAAGGGTATAGACCTGTTAACTGGGGGTTCTGCAGGCTTTCCTTGTCACGGAGCAGGCGCACAGGGGAGGAGGTGCGGGTTTCCACACCGATCATTTGCCCGAATTCGCTGACAAAGCCGGGCATCTTCTTGTCGAAGGTTTCCATGCCTTCGCGCATGCGACTGGCCATGCCCTTGGGCAGGATGGTGTCGAAATCGACCGGCTTGAGGCCGGGCAGATAACTGGTGCCCAGTGGTTCGGTTTCGGTGGCGTCGCCGCTGAAAAACAGGTCGCAGCGTTGGGCTGGGGCCACGTGCTCGCCGCCACCGGCATGCGCGGCCACGACCTCGAGCGCCAACTGCAGGCGGACGCCGAACAGGGGATCCATCATTGGATGCACCGGCAATCGCCCCTCGGCGATGTTGAGCGGAGCGCCACCACGCGGGTCTTCCACGACTTCATGCAGCATCGGGTGATCCGAAACTTTG